>Ga0209679_1000050_pt1 | contig 57746 bp, 53 predicted proteins | sample WorMetHEROISLAND_4_FD_187408 | JGI IMG/M metagenome (GOLD analysis project Ga0209679, IMG submission 187408) | Marine gutless worms symbiont microbial communities from Max Planck institute for Marine Microbiology, Germany - Olavius sp. 2 HERON... ...
AAAGTCCATAGTCTGGAGGACTAACGTCCTCATCCGTGGACAAGCCACGGACTGAAAGTGAAGGGACTTAACGTCCATAGTTTCAACTATGATGCGCTTCGCGCACTAAAGTTATTGAAGCAATGAACAATGAGGATCGTTTCAAAGCCTTCCTCGACACCCTGGAGTCCACGAAGGCTACAATGCGCTGCCATGACATGGTGGGTATTCTCGATGGGCTAGGATTCGAGGTGCGGGATGGCAGGAAACAGGGGCACAAGATCGTGTTCCATGAGGGTATACCAGGGTTTTTCTCCGCAGGCTTCACCTGCGGCCATGGTCGCAATCCCGAGATCAAGCCGGCCTACGTGAGACAGATCCGTAAGCTGCTGCTTCGGTACCAATCTGAGATACTGAGTTTCCTGGAGGAGAGAGATGAACATTGATGCGCGTGCCTACAACATCACGGTACGCCGCGGTGAGTTCGAGGATGAGATTCTCTACGAGGCTCGGGTGAAGGAGCTGCCGGATCTCGTCGAGTACGGGGAGACCTTTGAGGAGACCTACAGTCTGGTACTGGATGCGATCGAGACCACTGCCATGGTCTTCGCGGAGACAGAACGTTCTATGCCCGAAGCAATGGTTCCGGCCAAAGGCTACGGCGGACGAGTAACTTTGCGTCTGGCAAAAAGTCTGCATCGTGCGCTGGCTGAGGCTGCCGACTCCGAAGGCGTGAGCCTCAACCAACACTTGGTGAATATATTGAGTTATTACTCCGGCTTCGCGGCCGGCGGTCGCCGGGAGACCCTATCCTCTTACGACTGATCGGGAACCGAATCGACAGGTGGCTGAGCCCGATCCACTTTCAGCCCCAAGCCGCACAATTCGCCTTCCTCGGTCCGGACGCTGACTCTCAAGATGCAAGTCTCATTGGATTGCATCGGGGAGAAAGTCACTATGACTTGATTTGGCAGAACATGCGTTTTTCTTTGTTCTTCCGTCATACCCTCGGCCAAGTCGGAAAGGGCCGTTAACCGCTCCTTATTAAAAGCGATCTCCTGCACGGTTTCAGCGTCCTTCAAAACACGCAGGTCGAGAGAACGGAATGGCTCCTCAACGGGCGTTACCATCCTTACGAACAGACACAGCTTGGGAAGCCTGGCCGGAAATGCGGGAACCAATAATTCTCCCGAATAGGCCCCGATAAACGAGAGCTTGCCTCCCATCTCGTGACGGATATCGTCACAGAAGAGGGTTTCGATGTGGCGCGTAATCATTTCCGGTAGTCGTTCAAATCCCTACTGTTTTTGCCATTCCTGGCACCTGGATTCCGGCAATCCCTGCCGGAATGACGAGGTGGGGACTGAACGATTACCATTTTCGTTGCACCTGAGCGATGGCTTCCTGGCGCTTGAGCGCCCGATCCAGCGTATTCAGGTCGACGCCCAGGCCCTGGAGAGCTTACGGTAGGTCTCGATGGTCAGGTTCTCCGTACCCCGCTCGATATGGCGACATAGGATTGACTGGTCCCCAGTTCCTCAGCCAAACGGGTCTGTGACCACCCGTTGTGCAACCGCAGGGTACGCACCGTGTCGCCATCCTCGCCATAGCAGGTATCGGCGACCCATTGCCTGCCTGCTTCCAGGGCGGCACGGCGCTGGTCGTCCTGTTCCCACTTACCCATCAATTGACTGATGGTCGTGTGTTCAGCGGGAGCCTGGGGCTGAAGCGCAGTATAGTCCTCGAAAACAAAGACCTGGCACCGGGTACGACTGGTCGTTTCGACCGCCACACCGGGCGGAGCGAAGATCTTCTCAAAGCGCGCGGTAGGCGCGGAGGATGCGACGACTGATTGGGTGGTTTGGGTCATAGTTGAGCTCCCTCGAAGCTACAACCAATACATGGTAGTGCCGCCTCCGTGGCTCGAAGGCATAGACAACGCGATAGCGAAGACCCTTGTTTTCCAGATCCCATAGCTTCAACCGCCACAAATCCCGCCCTCTTCGCCAGTGTGCTTGCCACTTGCTGACGTGGAAATCCGCCGACCGATGAGCGCCGTAATCGTGCTGGGTCAGGTGGTCCAACAGGTCGGGATCGCCTTCCAGCTGCTCCAAAAGGGCCGGGATTCGGCCTGCCGCCTGGGGCTCCTTTTTCCAGAGGGCCTCCAGGTCAGCCTGGGCATCATCGTGTACGAACAGGGCAGGCAATATATCTACCTAGATATAAGCTGGTCAACACCGGGATCAAATGCAAGGCGATTCGCCGGACCGTTACACCTAGTACCCCATTTCACCTTATTTTTGGTTCTCAGCGCGGCGAGAGGCGGTCAAATGCGAGGCGCGCGAGCGCCGGAATAGCCAGTCCTCTTTCAAGCTCGCGCAACAACGCAGCTGACCGCCTCTCGTCGCGCCCGAAGGGAGCCTCCCAAAACGCGCCAAGGCGACGTTTCAGCGCTTGGCAAGAGAGGGAGGCTATTCCCTGCGCGCGGTGCCTTGCCGCGACACGTTTGGGAGGCTCTGAGAGCGCAAAATAAGGTGAAATGGGGTGCTAGACCATGTCGACATTTAGAAGGTCCGTGCAACAGACCTCAGAGACTATCTAGTCAACCCCTGAGGTTTCACGCCGCCAGTGACCGGATCTACCCCCCGATTTTGCGAGCAAACGGACGGATTCGATGCACATACCCCGATCCACGGCCTTGCACATGTCGTAGATCGTCAGGAGGCTTATCTGTACCGCACACAGGGCCTCCATCTCGACCCCGGTCCGGCCCCGGGTCTCCACCACCGCGCGGCAATGTACCGCCGGTTTCTCGGTGAGGGGTTCGAGGTCAATTGCGACCTTGGTCAAGGCCAAGGGGTGACACAGGGGCACCAGATCGGAGGTCCGCTTGGCCCCCATGATGCCGGCAATACGCGCGATTGCCAGCACATCGCCTTTCTTGTGACCGCCGCTGCGGATCAAGGCCAGGGTCTCCGGTTCCATGCGGATCAAGCCCTCGGCTACGGCTGTGCGATGGGTCGTATCCTTGGCGCCCACGTCCACCATATGGGCCACTCCGGATTCATTGAAGTGGGTCAGATCGCTCATCTGTTGCGTTTGCGGTTTCCAGGCGGGCTTTCCGCCGGTTTTGGTGGTAGGCGTAGGATGTGGTGAGCCGATGGCCCGCCCCAGCGGGCCATCGGCGAACCGCATCTTTGACAGCGGACGTGCTCAACTCACATGGGATGTCCGCAACGCGGCATCGAATCGGTTTCATTGCTTCAATAACTTTAGTGCGCGAAGCGCATCATAGTTGAAACTATGGACGTTAAGTCCCTTCACTTTCAGTCCGTGGCTTGTCCACGGACGAGGACGTTAGTCCTCCAGACTATGGACTTTCAGTCCATAGTGGTTGATGGGCATCTACACTCGACGCAGGGGCCGCCCATGCAGGCAGTACGGGAGGGTTTCGTGTTCGTTCGTGTTTTTCGTGGTTCAACGTCAACAGACCCTAATAGAGGGCGTTCAACATCCGGCTGCGGTAACGGGTCACCAGGTCGCCTTGTCCACCGAGTATGGCAAAGACCATGAGCATACCCTTGCGGCCGGCGTCGTCGGCGAAGGCGCGGTCCTGCTTCATCAGCTCCAGGAGCTGTTCGAGCGCGCTCTCGAAATCGCCGCGTGCCACCAGATGGGCCGCGAGTCGATGACGGGCGTCACTGTCCTTGGGGTCCGCCTCCAATCTGGATACCAGGGTTACTTCCGGCGGCGAATCGGCCCGGAGCGCCGCGAAGCTGACTTGTCCCTTCAGGCGCACCACCCCGGGATCGTCGGCCAGTTCCCGCGGCAGGTCGTCGAGTATCGCCTGGGCACCCTGGATATTGCCCGCTGCCGCTTCGATTTCGGCCTCGACCAGGCGAACGCGGGTGTTTTCCGGATCTGCCTCCCGCGCCTGTTCGATGATGCGGGCCGCACCCGCTCGGTCACCGGCGTTCAGCAGCCCCTGGGCCCGGGCCAGGAGTCGGTCCGACTCACGGGGCAGGTGGCGTTCCAGAAACTCACGGACCTGGGGCTCGGGCAGCGCGCCCATGAACTGGTCGATGGGTCGCCCGTCCTTGAAGAGCTGTACCGTCGGCAGGCTGCGAATGCCGTACTCGACGGCGAGCGCCTGTTCCTCCTCGGTATTGACCTTGGCAACCAGGAGTTTCCCGCCGTAGGCATCCGCCAGGGACGCGAGCACCGGCATCAACATCCGGCAGGGTGCGCACCAATCGGCCCAGAAATCCACCAGCACCAGGCGTTCATGGGAGCCTTCGACGACGACGCGCTGGAAGCTTTCGGCCGTGACTGCGATGACGTAGGGTGAATCCGCCATTACCTTCGTTACTCCTTATTGGAATCTTGCTCAAAGCCCGTAGATAGGTGTTCAATCGTTTGAATCAAGCGGGCGAGGCGTCCAAGATCCGGCAACTCTCCCGATTCGAAGCACAAGGAGACCGAAATGTCGAACCTGGTCCATGTGGTCTGTCCCGAGTGCGACGCGGTCGATCGAGTCCCGCAGGATCGTCTCGGCGAGGGCGCCAAGTGCGGAAAGTGCCGTGCGCCGCTCTTTTCCGGCGTCCCTATGGCCCTGGATGAACGGCGGATTGCACGTCATATCGAGCGCAGCGGATTGCCCCTGGTGGTCGATTTCTGGGCGCCCTGGTGTGGCCCGTGCCGGATGATGGTGCCGGCATTCGAGGCGGCGGCGCGGGTGTTGGAGCCGCAGGCGCGCCTGGTGAAGCTCAACACGGAGGAGGCCCAGGTTACGGCCGGCCGCTTCGGCATTCGCAGCATTCCGACCCTGGTCCTCTTCAAAGATGGCCGGGAGGTAACCCGTACCACCGGCGCCATGGATACCGATCGCCTGGTGACCTGGGTGCGGCAGTGGCTGTAAGCGACGCACTCCCGGCGCCGGACCGAGCGGCCTCGCGGGAGCATGGGAAGCCGGGGCGTGGTGGCGTGCGCGTCCGCCTCCAGGGTCAAGCGGCCCAGATCGATTTCGGTCGGCGTATCGCCGCCCATCTTCACCCTCCCTGTAATGTCTATCTGCAAGGCGATCTGGGCACCGGCAAGACTACCCTCGTGCGCGGCATCCTGCGCGGACTCGGCCACACAGGTCCGGTCCGCAGCCCGACCTATACCCTGCTCGAACCCTATGCGCTGGGGGCCATGTGCCTTTACCACCTGGATCTCTACCGGCTCGGTGACCCGGAGGAACTCGAATACCTGGGCCTGCGCGACTTGCTGGATGGCCGGAACCTGTTGCTTGTGGAATGGCCGGAGCGGGGACGGGGCGTTCTGCCGGCACCGGATCTGACCATCCGCATCGAGCATGCCGGCGAGGCCCGCAGCCTGGACCTGGCCACCCATGGCCCCTGCGGTATGGCGCTCGCTGCCATCGAGCCCAGCCTCGCCGACAGCATTTGTAGTTGGGATAGAAGCCTTGGAGCTTGATGGGGCATCCTGATGCTCAGAGGCTGTCTAAAAACCTGAGTACCTGCCAACCGCTTGAACCTAAAGATTTCTTGCTGCGCTCGAAATGACAAGGACGCCAGTTGTGTCATCCCGAGGTGCAGCGAGGGATCGTTATGACTCTTTCTTAACTTTCAAAATCAATGGGTTAGTTTTTAGGTAGCCTCTCAGGGTCATTTTTCGCCTTTCAGCAATGCCTCCAGGCCCTCGAATGGTCGGTGGGTGGTCTGGCTGCCCGATTCCTGTCCGGCGCCTTTACCGCCGGCGGCGATGTGCTCCTCATAGCGTTGGTGCTCGTTGTCGTGGCAGTACAGACACAGCAGCTCCCAGTTGCTGCCGTCGGAGGGATTGTTGTCGTGATTGTGGTCCCGGTGATGGACGGTCAGCTCACGCAGGTTCGCATGGTTGAAGCCACGTCCGCAGCGACCGCAGACCCAGGGATAGAGCTTGAGTGCCTGTTCCCGGTAGCCCTGCTCACGCTCGTCCCGGGCCCGACGGGCCTCGGCGACGACCTGGTCCAGACGATCGGTATCTATGGTCTTACCTGCCTGGGGGGCGGTGTGGTGGTGTTGTCATACTGCAACCGGTGGTGGGTAAATTCTAAGTGGTGAAGTCTGCCGGCCCCTCCCTCGTCATTCCGGCAGGGAGTGCCGGAATCCCAAGTACCATGGATAGGCACCAGGGATGGCAAAACAGTGGGGTTCAAAGCATTAAGTCGCGTGACCGAGCCACTTCAAATTTAACCACTACCCTGCAACCTGCGAGCTGGATTTTCAGAGCTGTCAGGATAATCAACCACTATGGACTGAAAGTCCATAGTCTGGAGGACTAACGTCCTCATCCGTGGACAAGCCACGGACTGAAAGTGAAGGGACTTAACGTCCATAGTTTCAACTATGATGCGCTTCGCGCACTAAAGTTATTGAAGCAATGAATTCTTTCACAGTTTCAGTCGAGTAGGAAGGGGGTCAGCTTCAGTCCCTGCCGAACCAGGATATTTGCGGATCGTATTTTCGAGTGGGGTTCCGATCCAAGCTGTGAGAATTCACCGCCGGCCGCGCCGCCCTCGAAGAGGCACGGGACATCTACCGGGAGCTCGCACGCACGGACTGAGATCTGTCATCCCAGGCGGAGCGAGGGATCTTAAGATCCCTCGCTCCGCTTGCGACACCCTCCTTTGGAGTGCGGCGGCAGGCGGCTACCGCGGTGCTGGGGAATGCCGGGTCGCCACTCCCCGGTAACCACCGCTGGTAATCCGAACTACTTGGACCTGACCCAGGGCACCGCTCTGCCGGCGCACTCCAAAAGGAGCGGACCAGGACGGCCGGTGCTATGCTGGGTTTTGCTCGTTCCCACGCTCCGGCGTGGGAACGCCACCTTGGCCGCTCCAGCGGCCAGGCCTGGTGACGCTGGAGCATTAAGATCCCTCCTCCGTCGGGACTAGCCTGCTCCCACGCCGGAGCCTGGGAGCCAGAGGAAAGTGAAGAATGTCGACATTCATCGAGTCGGATGGCGTTGTCGGTACGCCTTCAGGATCAGGTCTGCGATCTCTTCCGCGGATCGGCCCTTTAGCTTGATTCCCGAGCCCACGGCTGGCCAGCCTGGGATCTCGGTGTCGTCGAGGTGAACAGAGATGACAGCATCGTCTGTGCGGCGGTTGAGCAGGATACCACGGATCGTTTCCCACTCCAGCGCGCACCAGGGTTTGGTGTAGTGCTCGGAAAAGAAGGGGACGACCAATCCTGCCTGCTTGTAGCAGTCCTGGAGCTTCAGATCACCGCCGCTGCCGAGTAACCGGGCTTCGTGCCACTCGTCGTAAAACACGCGGTCGCGTCCAAGGGCTGTTGCGAGACGCTCGACGATCGCGAGGACAAATGGCCGATGCTCGCCGGGAAACGAAACCGCGATCGCAAAGGGTTCGTCAAGGTTCGTCGGCTCTTGGGCCCACGCCAGCAACCGCTCCAGCTTCAGTCCGTCGAGCAGTTCCAGCGCACTGACGTCGGCGTAACTCTCTGGACATTCAATCGTCAGCTTGTGATCTCGCCTGCGCTTCAGCAAGCTCTTGTGCGCGAAAAACTCGGGCGTTGTGGTCTTGATACAGGTGTCGCAGATGCAGGGTACCCATTTGCCGCCCTTGTCCTCGAGTCCCCGGAAGCCGTCGTTCAGGGCGTCCAGGTCGCCGGCGATGACGCTCAGCAGTTCCTTCCGTTCCGTTCCGTTCCGTTCCGGGCCGCGGCTGCGGAGTGTGATTTCATTGCCCTGCCCGCTGGTCTCCACCAGCACCTGCGTCCCCTCGTGCTCGAACAGCGCCCCGGACGACCAACACAGGTCCGGCCGCTTGACGAAACGGTGCATCCGCACCATCAGCCGGCTCACCAGGCCCTTGGGCAGAAACTGGTAGCGGTAGGTCAGCACCAGATCTCCGGGCTGATCCCAGTCGCTTAAGGCAGGCGGCTTCGATGGCGACAGGTGCTGCGGAACCAGCCAGGTTTCCTCGTGCAGGCTTGGGTCCGTGTCCGGCAGCCGGTAGCAGAGCTCGAACCGGACCATCAGGGCCCGCAGCTCCACGTCCTTGTCCGCATAGCCCTGGTCAGACCCCAGCTGATCGGACCACAGCCGGTCACAGTCGGTCAGGGTGAACCGGCCCCGCCGGGATTTCACCTACTCGTCGTCCGGGACGCGGAACACCGCCTCCGTCACCCACTGGTTCTGCAGAAACAATGCGCGCCGTAGCTTCAGCGGATGCCGGAAGTGCAGGAACACACCCAGGTCGTGCAGATATTGGCTCAGCTTCAGCGCCTTCTCCTGGTCGAATCCGAGGTGACGGCTATAGACCGTAAAATACTCATCCAGTGAGATGTATGGCCGGGTCCGTGCCAGGTCTTCCAGATCCTTGCGAATCGCCACCCATTTGGCCGGCACCTCCTCGCCGATGTGCGGCAACCGCTGGGCGAAGTATTCCACCGCCCCACGCAGGCCGTCTGCTGCATCCCGGTGTTCCAGGTTGCCCCGATGGATCGCCTGCACGTTGGGAAAGCGTCCTTTGATGCCCGCCTCGCCGATCGGTTTGCTCCGCCCGCCCTTCTCGTTCTGAAAGATCAACAGCGGGCTGCCTTCGCTGAGGGTCTCGACCACCTACCTCCAGCCAGAACTTGAAGCCCTCGTCATGGATGGACCTGTGATCGCTGCGGGTGTCGTCGACCAGCACGTACAGGGAACGCCTGGTCAGAAAGAACTGGTGGGTGGCGTGATAGATCTGCTGGCCGCCGAAGTCCCACGTGTTGAGCCGGAAGGTGTGCCCTCCGCCTGGGCCTGGGGCGTGTGCAGGTCGCAATAGCCGCTGCAGCCAGGTGCCGATCCAGAATCTGCCGTCGTCGTCGGGGCCCTTCTCAGCTTGGCCTGCACCCTGAGATCTACCGACGGACGTTGGGAATTCATGGCGGTGGATATCGATGCCGCGGGTGGCCTCATCTTGGGTAGGCAGATCCAGGTCGGGCAGAAACAGGCGGCGCAGCAGGCTGGTCTTGCCGGATCCGCCCTTGCCGACGATCAGCAGCTTGGCCTCGAACAGCCGATCCAGGCCCTGGGCCTCGATTTCCCGGAAGTAGTTGAGCACCGCCTCCGGCCCCTGCTGCACGGTTTCCGGCGACGGATGCGTGAGCGGACAATCCTCCACATAGATGCCCGGTCCTTCCCACCACCTATCAGATTTAACCGGCAGGCCGGCCAGAATCAGTGATTTCAAGGGCGACAGGTCCGCCACCCCGGTTTCCGCGATGTTCAGCGTCGAGAGCGGCAGCTGGGCCAGCGGAGCGACCGTCGTGATCCGCTCGTTCCCTCGCAGATCAAGCCTGACGAGGCCCGTCAGCTGTTGGCCGATATCCGCGACGGCTTCGTCGCCCACCTGGTTGTTGTACAGATTGAGCGATATGAGCTGGCCGAGCCGTTCGGCGATCGCCCAGGCATCCGCATCGCCAACCTGGTTGAAGCCCAGATCAAGCGAGGTGAGCTGGCCGAGATGCTGGGCGATTGCGGCGGCGTCCGCGTCCTGCAGGCCCAGCGACCAGAGGATGAGGATTTGCAGCCGGTCGAGTCGCAGCAGCTCGCGAGGCAGGCGGAACAGGCGGGACAGGTGACCGGTCAGTTGATACAGAACCCGGCCCTGAAGCTCCTCGGCCAGTCCTCCGGCGATGTGGAAAGCGGGATCTCTGGTCCGAGCAGTGCCAGGTCGGTCGTCCGGGCGGCGTCGAGCTGCGTCAGCAGGTCCGGCAGTTCGTTCGGGGCAATGGGTTGCAGCCTCGATTCTCCCATCAGGTCACCAACTCTTGCAAGCCGGGTTGGCATTCAGTGTCGTTTCGAGCGGAGCGAGAACTGATTAAAGCTGTCGACTAATCGCCGTGCCAACCGCGAATAGGACAGGATTTCCAGGATTTCCAGGATTAACAGGATGATTTTTCTTAAATAACATTTATAACACCCTGTCAATCCTGTCCTATTGGGAAGGTGTCGCAACAGTCTGTCGCCGGGAGCGCCGCCTTCCAGGCGGCAGGCGTGGCTAAGGCGCTGATCCGGGGAAACCTCCTTGCCCTCCCGGCGGTCCGGACCCACGGATGCCGACAAGATGCCGGCGCTCCCAGGGGGACTGCCGGTTTATACTTCTGCACGGCGTGATCTGCGCATTTCACTCCCTCTCCCGTCGAGGGTGTCGCACAAGGTAACGATCTTCACCCTTTGATCCCCTCTCCCGGCGGGAGCGGGGCTTTTGCGACATCTTCATCGGGAGACAAGCCCGACGATCAAAGTTTACTCCTCTCCGGCTCCCACGCTCCAGCGTAAGGGATCTTAAGGCTCCAGCGTCATGAAACCTTTTGGCTGCTGGAGCGGCCACACTGCATTCCCACGCCGGAGCGTGGGAACGAGCCAGTAAATCTTCCACCGCTCAAGAGACGCCTCATTTCCTTTATTGTCAGTGCAGACAACAAGCCATTTTCCTCCAAGGTGGTCTATCATGATCTTTCCTCACCGGTAATGCTTTACTTTTATGGTAGTGGTTGAATTCTAAGTGGCATGGTTGTGCGACCTAATTATTTAATCCTTCCCCATCTTCAGGGATTGCCTGTACTCGATCCGATAATCCTCAGCAACATTGAGAAGCACCAATGATTCGAGGCAATCCTCGGTCAGATCTTGCGGCCTGATGCCGTCGAGTAGTTGTGACATGAATTATTGCCTCTTTCGGCGCTCAACGTTGCAAATAAGCGGACGCGGAAAGCGTGTAGCGGTTTTTGTGGTCCGAGTTAAGGGCACTTTGAAAAATATGGTTTTCGCCTAGTACCCCTCAACAATCAATGGCTTAGAGTCACTTGATTGGTGAAAATATCTATTTTTCAAGGTGCCCTTAATTTGCCTTGTTAGCCATAAGGTCTCTCCAGCTGCCTGAGACATATTTATGAAGGATGCTTGGAATTAAAGTTTGATAAGGAATACCCTCTTCTAGCGCGCGTTTTTGTATCGCAACTAGATCTCTATTAGAGATGCGGATATTGATGCGTTTGTCTTCTTTAAACGTATTTTCAGCTACCTGTTGAATTTCTTTTCTTCTTTCCGGGGTCATTACAGAGATAAATTCATCGGCCTCATACGCCGCCAAAATATCTTTTTCGTATTTATCCAGTTTGAGCTTTGTCATTTGCTTTCTCCTAGGTGTTTCCTCGTTGCCTTGCGGCTGAGAATGATAGTTTTAAGAAATATTTCATCGTCTGATTCCACATATGGAACCAAATAGGCATAATCATCAATATTGATGATATATACTCGCTGATTGGGATATTCCGTATCATTAGGATGCTTGACATCATCTATTAAGCCATCGTTTTGAAGATGAAAAGCCACATTCTCGATCAACCACTATGGACTGAAAGTCCATAGTCTGGAGGACTAACGCCCTCATCCGTGGACAAGCCACGAACTGAAAGTGAAGGGACTTAACGTCCATAGTTTCAACTATGATGCGCTTCGCGCACTAAAGTTATTGAAGCAATGAAACATTTCTTTCACTGATGAGAGTTTGATTTTTACTTGGATTCCAGTTATAGGTCTTCATAAATAGGGCCTGAATCCTTAGTCACTCCTATTTTGCCTAATGCCTCACATCAGCCAACCGCAAAAGCAGAGCGAAGCGGTGCTTTTGCGGGTCGGCTGGATGTGATTGTTAGCTGATATTCTTAAGATTCATCTTGTTTCAGCTAACATGCAATAGGCGGCTCTATTGTCTATTGGCTTCGCCGAGAAAAAATCCACTCTAAAGTTATCTGGACCTTATACGGGTCAGATCGCCAGGATCACAAAGTAGCTCCAACCCAAAAAGAAGCCGACAGCCAGCACGATCAAGGCCGACGTAATCGAGACCAGCCAGGAATTCCCCTCCTGTGCTGTGGCGGCGGCCCGAGTGAGAGGTCCCTCCACGGCGGCTTCTCCTGCCTCGGGCCGAAAGAGTTCTCTTTCGATGTCGAGCACCGAAGCACGCCATTGCCTTTGCAGGCATTGGCCGGCCAGGTTTACCCAGATCCATATCGACGAGAGAAACAGTCCGGCAATGGGTACCAGGAACGGAGGTCCTTGCCATGCATTGGCCTGACCGCTCACGGCGAAGGCGAACAGCCTACTATTGGCCAGCAAAAAAAGTTGTTTCTGGTCCAGATGAGCGAGGGGTGGAGACGCAGCTGCGCCAGTGCTTCGGTGTATGCGCGTTCGAGTTGTTCTGCGTGTTTCGTTGCTTCAATAACTTTAGTGTGCGAGGCGCATCATAGTTGAAACTATGGACGTTAAGTCCCTTCACTTTCAGTCCGTGGCTTGTCCACGGATGAGGACGTTAGTCCTCCAGACTATGGACTTTCAGTCCATAGTGATTGATTGAGTATGGGAAAAGTTATTCGGTCGTTTCGATCTATCCGCGGATTACACGGATTTTCGCAGATTAAAGCTGTTGACATAATGGTCGTGCCAACCGCTAATAGGACAAGATTAACGGGATTTCCAGGATTAACAGGATCTTATATCAGAAAAATAATCCTGTTAATCCTGTACCATTAGGAGACAAGCCCGGAGGTTAGGGTTTACTCCTTACTCGTGGTCGCCGTCGGCAGCGATCCTGCGGACGGGTCTTCCGGGGTTTTCTGGTCCGTTTCGGGCTTTTTGAGCAAGTCGGCTCGACGCAGCTTGGTGAGGTCCTCGGCCACATAGCTGGCGAGGGTGAAGATTTGGGGTCGGTTGGAGATCTCGAGCAGATAGTCGTTGCCTTCCGCCAGCTTGGTGATCCGGTAGCGGACGGTCTCACCGTCGGTCAGGGTTGCCTCGAGCTCAAGCGGGGCGAACTCGGTGTCGATTGCGGGTCCTTCCTCGTCTATCAGTACCCCGAGAAAGTCGATCTTGGTGAGGGTGCGGACCCGATCCTTGATGGCCTGCTGGTCCTGCTCCTCACTCTCGGCCAGCTCCGTGAGCTGCCAGTCGTCATCCGTGCGTTCCAGGGTCAGCCCCGCGAATGTCAGCCGTTGGATGGCTTCCGGCTTCAGGTGGAGCAGGGTCCGGTTACTCCAGTTATCCGGCTGGTCTGGGGCATCGAAGAGGCCGAGCTCCGCTTCGTAGACGGCCCCGTCGCCGTCGGCGCGCACGAATAGGCGCCGAAATCCGGGGGAGTCGCCAAGATAAAGGATCACGGGCGGGGTGTCGCCGCGCTCTAGTACCAGCTTGCGCTCGAAGGTCTGGTCGGCGACCTTGCAGCGCTCCAGGGCCGCTTTCGAGGTGGCCACGGGCAGGCCCTTTTGCAGACCCTCTAACTTGGACAGCAGATCAGTCACCTTATGCTTGGCGGCGGGGAGGTTTTTTAAGGCCGGTATGATCCAGCCGTCTGCGGTCTTGGTCACCAGCACCGGCTCCCCGTCGGGGGACCGGATGCGGATGCCGGTCACCTGTTCCGGGTCGAAATCGAGGAGGGGGCCTTCGGACGCCGCGGGTCCCATCTCCTTCTCCCCCATCCCTAACAGGAAGGCGACCACAAGTTGCAGCACCAAGAGCCCGCCGAGGGCGATAACCAGTGGGGAACGCAAGGCGCCTCTGCTCACCTTGGCGCTCACCTTAGCGGCCGGCTTGGTCGGCACGGCGTCTTGGATGTCTGTTGTCGTCTGCATGGCTGTCGTCTGCATGGCTTAGGACCTCCCCGCGGACATGACGGTCTCGTAGTGGCTCCGGCGCTGGCGTCGACTGCGCCGATAGATGCCGTAGACGAGGGGGAGACCCGCCAGGGCCAGGGCATAATTGAGATACTCCCAGAGCATCTGTCCGTTGCGGGTCAGGGGCCTCAGCAGCCGCGAGTACTGGCCCCGACCGCGTAGGCTCAGCAGTCCGCGGTCCTCCAGGGACCAATCCAGGGCGTTCTGGATCAGCTCCAGGGGCTTGGTGTAGAGGGTCCGAGTGGCCTCCGTGGCGAGGCCGATCGCCGTGTCCGTGAGGAAGCTGGCGGAACCGATCAGGATCAGCCGGGCCGCCGGGGGGGAGGTCTCTACCACACCGGAGATCGGTGGTTGCCGGGGCTCTTGTGCCGGTTTTTCCACTGGCTCGTCCTCCGGTCCATCCCCTGGTTCGTCCAGTCCGGCAGCGGGTCTTTCGTCCGCGCTCTCGTCCTCGGATGCCGCTTTCTCCGGTTCCTCCAGCAGGGGTGAGGGCTTGCCGGCGAAGAAGGAGCCAAAGCGGCCCTGGACCGCTACCGCCAAGGATCTGCTGCCCCGATCGTCGCCCACGGCGAAGCCGAGGGGGCCGTGGGTGTCGAAGTCGGGCTGAATGTCCGCGGACGCATCGGTCCAGGAGTCCGCCGAGCTCTTCAGGAGCTCGATCACCCGGCGGTCCTGGTTCTTCTCCGGGTCGATCTTGATGGGCGAGGCCCAGTTGAGGGTGATCTGGCCAAGCCCGGAGGTGATGCCGGTCTCCTGATCCATACCCTCGTTACGGATATCCGGGAAGTACGGATAGGCGATGGTCTGGATCTCTTCGACCACAAAACCCGCCACCTGACGCTGCACGGGGATCGGGAAGGGTGTGCTCTGGCGATCCAGCGCCAGGGTCGGCTCGAGCTCGAGGCCCTGGTGCGCCAGCCACTCCTCCAGGCCCGTCGGCTGGGACCGGGCCGCGATGGCGTTGCCGCCCAGGTTCAGGTGGTAAGGCGAGGCGGCGAGGATCACCGTCCCCCCTTGCATCAGGAACTGGTCGATGGCGAAGACCTGCTTCTCGTCCAGGCCCCCGGGTCCGGCCACCAGCAACAGATCCGCGTCTGCGGGGACAGTGCCCCGTTCGAGTTCTGTCTTCTTCAGGGTCAGGTTGGCGGTCAGGTGTTCCTCCAGGGTGTTGTAGCTGGGGCCGACCGCCGCCGCCATGAAGCCACCACCGGCCTGGGGCGGGGTGTAGAGGGCCACCGTCTTGAGGAAACCCGGCGCAAAGCGCTTGATTCCGGCCGCGATGGCCCGTTGCAACCCGGCCTGGTCGAGCGCCTCGGGGAGGGGGATGGGGATGGCCTGGTCGCCGGATTCCAGGACCATGTAGAAATAGAAGGTCCGGGGGGCCTGCAGGCCCAGGACCAGGGGCCGGAAGCCGAAGCGTTCCGCAATCTCCTGCCCCAAGGCGCCGTCGCCGGCATCCGGATCCCGGAGGTCGAAGGTGAACTTGCCGTCGGCCTGTTCCGTCAGCTCGGCGAGTACCGCCTGAAGCTCCTCCCGCAGGCCAGGCAAGGGGTCCGGCAGCTTGTCGGGCGCCGAGATGTAGCCGTGGAAGGCCACTGGCTTGGTCAGCCCCTGGAAGATGTTACCACCGCCCCGGTAACCGTAGAGCAGCTTCTTGATGGTCCGGGTGAGGTCGTATTCCGGGTTGCGCAAGCGTACCTCCAGGTCCCCCGCGCCCGGGTCCTTGATCTCGATGAGGTCGCGGAAGCTCAGCTTCTCGTGTTGGCCGCCGTACTGGACCAGCAGGTCGAAATAGGAGTTGACCACGGCCGCTTGATACTTGCTGGCGGTCTGGAAGGCCACCGGGCGGATACCGTAGCGCTCCCCGGCCTCTCGCTCCAGCTCGGGCTCCTCCATCGGGTCGATGAATTCCACCCGCACCCTGCCGGCGCCGGCGATCTCGTATTCCCGTAGCAGGTCGCGGATCTGGGGCACCAGGGGCGCCAGCAGGGGGTGAGTCTGGGCGCTGAAATAGCCGCGGATCAGCAGGGGCTCGCGGAGCTGGGCCAGGTAGTTGCGGGTGGCCTCGGAGATGGAGTAGATCCGCCCTTGGGTAATGTCCGCGCGTACCCAGCCGATCTGGTGCAGCCACAGGTTGGCGGCCAGGAGATTGGCCGCGAGCAGTCCGGTGACCAGGGCCCAGCGCCGGTGGTGACCGGGGTGTGCGGTGTCTTCGGCCCAGCGCAGCCGCTCCAGGGCATAGACATTGAGGGCCAGGAACAGGCCGACGATGCTGAGGTAAAAGTAGAGATCACGCAGGTCGATGACGCCGCGGGTGATGGATTCGAAGCGCGAGCCGCTGCCCAGCAGCTCCAGGACCTCGCCGCCGCGGTGCCCGAACAGGCCCGTCAGGGCCTCCGAGCCCAGGAGAAAGAACAGCCCGCACAGCAGGGTGCTCCCGATGAGACTGACGATCGGGTTATCCGTGCGGGCGGAGACGAACAGGCCGATGGCGATGTAGGCCGCCGCCAGCAGCAGGGTGGCGAAATAGGCCCCGAGCACGGGTCCCCAGTCCAGGGGGCCCAGGAAGGAGATGGTGATGGGCAGGGGCAGGGTGAGCGCCAGGGCCACCGCCACCAGGGCGAGGGCCGCCAGGAACTTGCCCAGCACCAGGCGCAGGGGTGAGACCGGCAGGGTAAGCAGGGTCTCCAGGGTGCCAGCGCGGCGCTCCTCGCTCCACAGGCGCATGGTCAGCGCCGCTACCAGGAAGATCAGCAGCACCGGCATCCACGCGAACAGGGAGCGGGCGTCTGCCAGGTTGCGGGCGAAGAAGGCCTCCACCCAAAAGAAGACGAATAGGTTTACCGCCAAGAAGGCACCCAGGAAGATGTAGGCCACCGGCGAGGCAAAGAAGCCCCAGAGCTCCTTGCGGGCGATCCGTACGATCTCATGCATGGGGTGCCTCCTGGTGCCGGCTGACCGCGCCGAATAGGGTCTCCAGATCCCGGACCTCCGGTTGCAGGCTGTATAGATCCCAACCGGCCGTACCCACCGCGCGGGCGACCAGAGGCGCGGTGGCCGTCGGGTCGGTGGTATCCAGGGCATAGCGGTAGCGGCCGTCCGGGCCCTCCACCGGCTCCACGGCGGTTACCGGCTCCAGCACCATCAGCGTCGGAACCACTTGCGCGGGGGCCTGCCCCAGGGAAACGAGCAGGCGGTTCGGGTTGCTCAGGGCAGTGAGGCCCGAGTCCAGGGCCAGTCGCCCGGCGTGCATGATGAGCACCCGGTCGCAGACCGCCTCGACCTCCTGGAGGATATGGGTCGACAGGATCAGGCTCGCGTGTTCGGCCAGCTCCCGGATTAGGGTCCGCATGTGCTGGATCTGGGACGGATCGAGCCCGTTGGTGGGCTCGTCCAGGATCAGGACCCGCGGTCCGTGCAGGATGGCCTGGGCCACACCGACGCGCTGGCGGTAGCCGCGCGAGAGGGTAGCGATGATCTGGTCCGCCTTGGGTGCCAGATCCGTACGCTCGATGGCCGCGCGGAGCGCGGCGGGACGCTCGGGTTCCGGCACCCCGTGCAGGGTCGCCTGGTAATCCAGGTAGTCGATCACCGTCATTTCCGGGTACAGGGGGCAGTTCTCCGGGAGGTAGCCGATGCGCTGCTGGACCTCACGCCGTTGCTCACGGATATCGAGACCTTCGATACGGATAGCGCCGGCATTCGGCTCTAGGTAGCCGGTCAGCATCTTCATGACGGTGGTCTTGCCGGCCCCGTTGTGGCCCAACAGACCCACGACCTCCGAGCGGCCGATGTCGAACGAGACATCGTCCACCGCCTTCAGGTCGCCATAGCTGCGGGTAAGTCGTCGCACCTCGATCATGTCCAAGCCCCTTGTTGTTAGCTCCGTTGCCGGTGGGATATTAGTTCCACTCTGTCACATTTCAACTTAATTCATTGATTTTACTGGATTCCATTAGTTTCCCGATCCCTTATAAATCATCTTGGTTACCAGGTAGTATGACAAAGTAGAATGGGGAAAACCTCAGAAAAGACCACTGATTTGCGGGGGAGTTCCCGGGGCGGGGATTTTACCCCTAACGGATTGCTACCGGCTACCAGCGCTAGCAGTGTAGGTTGGGCAAAGGCGCGCTGCCCGATCCTGAAGGACACAAACAGCGCTGAACGCGCCGTAACCCAACACATCCGGTCCCCCAAACAGCGCCGAATCATTCAGGATTGCTACACCCTTCCGTATTCCACCCGTTCCCCGAGCCAGCGTTCGATGAGTGGCCGCACATGCCCCGGATATCGTTCGAGGATAAGATCTGCGGTCTGCCGGGCCGCGGGAAGCAGATTCTCGTCGCCGGCGGGATCGGCGATCCGAAATTGCATGTCTCCGGTCTGCCGGGTCCCCAGGACCTCTCCTGGGCCACGCAGCTTCAGGTCCTTGCGGGCGATCTCGAAGCCGTCGCTGCTCTCACGCAGGATCGCCAACCGCGCCCGCGCCTGGGGTGACAGGGGGGCATGGTAGAGCAGCACGCAATGGCTCCGGACCGACCCACGCCCGACCCGGCCCCGGAGCTGGTGGAGCTGGGCGAGACCGAGACGCTCGGGATTTTCGATAATCATCAGGCTGGCGTTGGGGACGTCTACCCCGACCTCGATCACGGTCGTCGCCACCAGCAGGTCCAGCTTCCCGGCGGCAAAATCCGCCATCACGGACTCACGCCCGGTGGCCTTTAAGCGACCGTGGATCAGGCCCGCGCGCAGTCCGGGCAGGGCAGCGGCGAGGGCTCCAGCGGTATCCTCGGTGGCCCGGCACTGCAAGACCTCGGACTCGTCGATGAGGGTGCAGACCCAGTAGGCCTGACGCCCCTGGGTACAGGCCTCCCACACCCGCTCGATCACCTCCCGACGGCGACTGTCGGGGACGGCAACGGTGGCCACCGGGGTGCGGCCCGGCGGCAGCTCGTCGATCACCGAGAGGTCGAGGTCGGCGTACAGGGTCATGGCCAGGGAGCGTGGGATAGGGGTGGCGGTCATGATGAGCTGGTGGGGTGCCTGCGCCGCCCGGGCCCCCTTCTCCTTCAGCTTCATGCGCTGGTGCACACCGAATCGGTGCTGCTCGTCGACGATGACCAGCCCCAGGTCCCGGAAGCGGACATCGTCCTGGAACAAGGCGTGGGTCCCCACCGTCACCGGGGCCCCCTCCCCCGCGATGCGTGCCACCAATTCTGCCCGCTCCCGCCCCTTGTGGCGACCGGTCAGCCACAGGGGATCCAGTCCCAGGGGTTCCAACCAGCCGCGCAGATTGCGTAGGTGCTGTTCGGACAAGAGCTCGGTGGGCGCCATCAGGGCGACCTGGTGGCCGGACTCCACGGCCTGCAGGCACGCCAAGGCCGCGACCACCGTCTTGCCCGAGCCCACATCCCCCTGCAGCAGGCGCAGCATGGGGTATGGTCGCTCCAGGTCCCTCGCAATCTCCTCCGTCACCCGGCGCTGGGCAGCGGTCAGTTGGAAGGGCAGTCCTGACAGCAGTTTGGCGCGTAGGCGCCGGTCCCCGCTGAGTACCGGGGCCCGAATGCGCTGTTGTCGGTGTCTGAAGCGACGCAGACCGAGCTGGTGGGCCACCAGCTCTTCGAACACCAATCGGCGCAGAGCGAGATGGCGGCAATCATGCAAGTCCGCCGACGTGGTCGAGGGCGGTGGTCGGTGGAGCAGACGCAGGGCCGCGGCCAGGGTTGGAAACCGAAGTCGTTCCAGGACCTCCCGCGGTAACCATTCTTCCAACATGGCATTGTCCTGATCCAGCAGCGCCAGGGCTTGATCCGTGAGTAAACGCCAGGAAGATTGCTGCAACCCCTCGGTGGTTGGATAGACAGGGGTAAGGGCATCTTCCAGGGGTGGCGGTTCGTCGCGGCCATAGTACCGGTATTCCGGGTGCACCATCTCCAAGGACTGAGGACCGCGGCGGACTTCCCCGAAACAACGCAATCTGGTCCCCGGCTTCAGGGCGGCAGCCTGCTTGCTGGAGAAGTGAAAAAAACGCAACAGGATTCCGGCCTGCTCCGATGCGTCCGTAAGCCAGACCTTGAGGGAGCGGCGGCGACCATAACCGACACCCACATCCCTGACCTCCCCTTCCACCAGGACCTCAGTGCCGGGTTTTAAGTCGGCGATCGGCACCACCCGGGTGCGGTCCTGATAGCGTAGCGGCAAATGGAACAACAGGTCCCGGACCGAGGCAACACCAATCTTGGCGAGCTGCTCCGCAACCTTCGGACCCACGCCGCGGAGTTCCTCCACGGGCATCCGGTTCAATACCTGGGTCTTGCTGGTTTCCAAGTCTTGCGAAAAGATAAATCAACCACTACCAACCGGAAGTTGGTATGCTTTTAGGGTTTTGGTATGCCATTTTACGTTTTTTCTGAAAACACGATTGCTTATCGATTTGGTATAATCGCAAGGAACCTAACAGGACTTGGGTGTATGACATTTCTCTTGCAAATCGCTTAAAAACAAAAAAGGCGTCAGGCGATACATCGGGCCTAAGCGCATCATCCTTCTTCTGCTGCTCACTGTGTTCGTAGTCTGAGCATGGGATTACTACAGAAGCGGGCGCTCAGTCCTGCAATAATTGAACAGTATCGGGATCAATACCCCCTTGGTGCCGTTCTGTTATTCATGTTGGTCTATGTTCTGTCAGTCGTCGCGACATTGCCGTCCCTCCCCTTAAACCTTGCCGCCGGCTTTTTCTGGGGAGGCCTGACGGGTGGTATCTACACGGCTATCGGCGTCACCCTCGGTGGATGGCTTTCATTCCTTGCGGCGCGCTGGTTAACCGGTCAGCCTTTGGCTGACCAATTCGAGAACAAATGGGCACGTAAAGTTCAGGATGAATTTGAGCGTAACGGCTGGAAGTTTATCGCTTTTGCGCGGATCAACCCGATTATCCCGTACTGGTCCCTTGAACTATCTGCTCGGACTTACCTCGCTATCCAATCGCGACTTTCTGTGGGCAACATTTGTTTTTTTGTTGCCGCCGTCGATAGCCATTGCCTACATTGGCGATGCCTTGCAGACCTTTACGGCTCAACAAGCGGATGTCAGCGAAATTATTCGCGGAATTCTCATCGCATCGGCTGCCATAACATTTCTAGCTCTCGCTGGATTCGCCACTAAGATTTACAAGAAAAGATCGGGAAAAGATCAACCGCTATGGACTGAAAGTCCATAGTCTGGAGGACTAAAGCCCTCATCCGTGGACAAGCCACGGACTGAAAGTGAAGGGATTTAACGTCCATAGTTTCAACTATGATGCGCTTCGCGCACTAAAGTTGTTGAAGCAATGAAAACCACGCTTTTGGTAACGACACTCAATGAGATCAACGGCATGAAAATCATCACGTCCCATTGATAATGCTCAATATTTGGTAGTGCTGAAATCTATAGGATATGGCACGACTCCACGCTAGACTTTGCCTACCCTATCATCCTATGGATTGCAGTACTACCCAATATCCCAGGGCGACCACGGCGCGTAATCGCTGGTAGGATAGGAGTGGTTTGACCCTGCCGGACCGCGCCCATATACTTATAGGCTTGCGTAGATCCTCGGTAGCTCAGTCGGTAGAGCGGGTGACTGTTAATCACTAGGTCAGAGGTTCGAGTCCTCTCCGGGGAGCCAAAATTCTATCCGCTGAAATCAGCGGTTCTTATTTAACACAAGACCCTGTGGGTTGATCCCCACGGGGTTTTGTCATTTCTGCCCTGCCTTCGCCGACTTACGCCGACGGGCACATCCTTCCCGATTCTCCGTTTCGATGCTCTCCGCTCGGGGTTGCGATGCAACCGTGGGGGTTCAGCCGCAGTTTTCGCAAATGTCCTTTCCTGATTCTCCCATTCTCCGTTTTTTGAATCCGGCTATTTAACAGCCCGGTTCCCCAAAGCCCCTGCGCCGACATCAAACGCCATCCTCCGGTAGGTATCAGCCGGAAGCCGGACCAGGGGGTTCGGCGACAAGTTGATCACCAGACAGCGGATGCGGCCGTGAGAACGGAAACCGTTGTGGGTGCCGACGACATCGCTCTCGTGCGGTGTCGGACGGGCTCCAACGGTTCCTGACCAAGGTCGTTCATCCCGCGGCATCCACAACGGTCCTTCCAGCGGCCTTCCGCGAAGGAGGACCGGATGCAGGCTGAAACCAACATCCCCGACACGATTGAAGCGTTGGCCGCCGAAGTCGTCTCAATCCTGGCCCAGGGCTACATGCGCTACCGGAAAGGCCGAAGACTTCCCTCTGATTCCCAAGATTCGGAGGGGAATGTGGCGCAAGTCCAAGAATCTGAGGCGTTTACGGAGAAACGCCTTGATGTTTCGGGCCACCGAAGCCTTCATTCATTCACGAGTTAACGCCCCGAGATTGCGGTGCGGGAGGACCGCACGCGACGGGTGAAACGTGAACCAAGGAGGTTTCGGATGGAAACAACCACATATCAAGAAATCCAGGGGCTCGCCCGGATGACGGTCGGCGAGCTTCGAGAGAAGTATCTCGATGTGTTCGGTGAGGAGACGCGATCCTACCACAAGGAGTTCCTGCGCAAACGCATCGCCTGGCGCATCCAGGTCCTGGCCGAAGGCGACCTTACCGAAAGGGCCCGTCGGCGCGCCGAGGAGCTGGCCGACGATGCAGATCTCAGAATCCGCACTCCCCGCGACCCGGTCAAGTCTGGCTCAGCGGAAGTGAGGACAAGGACCTCGATCAGCCACCTTCCCCCCTCGCGAGATCCGCGGCTGCCCCTTCCCGGCACACTGCTCGCCCGGGATTTCAAGGGCCGCGACATCGTTGTCAAGGTCCTCGACAACGGGTTCGAGTTCGAGGGACGTCGATACAAATCCCTGTCCGCCATCGCCAAGGAAGTAACGGGCAGCAAATGGAACGGGTTCCTCTTCTTCGGATTGGCCGACGGCGGGACCGCGCAGAGCGGGAACCGAAAAACGAAAAGGAGAAACGAATGAACAGAACCAGTATCCAATCTCTATCATCCGCCCGGCAGCCGGTTCCAGAAGAGAACGGAGCCACCCGCTGCGCCATCTATACGCGAAAGTCCACCGACGAAGGGCTCGAGCAGGAGTTCAACAGCCTGGATGCCCAGCGGGAGTCAGCCGAGGCGTATATCGTGAGCCAGAGACACGAGGGTTGGTCCTGCCTGCCTGCGAGGTACGACGACGGCGGTTTCACTGGCGGCAATATGGAGCGCCCAGCCCTTCAACGCCTGTTGAAAGAAGCACTACAAGCGCACCTTTCTCAAGGAAGACCCGGAAGGGACGCTCATCGTCAACGGCATTCACTACATCGAGACCGCCGAGGAAACCCAGACCATCGGCGTTTTCTTCCGTTTCGAGGAAAGCGAGGCCAACGGCATCACCATCCGGGAATACGGGTTCTTCGGAGGGGATGTGGCGTACATCGAAGGGCTCCAGTCCGATTATGCGGCCAACGGCGTCTACCACCCGGACACCAATCCGACCGGCGAGGTGCTGACGCCCGGATACCTGTACGAAGTGAAAAACATCCCCGACTTCAACAAGACCTCTGATACGCGGGTGGAGCTCGTCGGGGTCATCAAGATATAGGAGGAGCGACCATGTCCATCTCGCGCGAAACATTCGATCCGGCAAAAAACTACAAGCGCGTCCGCTACCATCAGGACCGCGACCTGCTCGACTCGGAACTGAACGAGCAGCAGGACATCATCAACCACGAGCGGAAGAAGATCGCCGACATGCTCTTCAAGGAGGGCGCGGTGATCAGCGGGCTCGGAGTCACGGTCACCGACAATGTGCTTACCGTGGCCGAGGGTTTCGTCTACGTCGAAGGATACATCGAAAAGGTCCCCGGAGCGGTGTTGACCTACGATCCCGCCAAGACCTCGGGTGCGGACTACGTTTACGTCGAGCTGCTCAAATACAACTACGGCTACAACCAGGACGCCGCGCTCATCAACCCGGCCACGGGCGAGCCCACCGCCGAACGGGAGAAGTGGGTCCTGACACTCAAGGACCACGACACCAGCGGCGAGACGCTGCCCAACAACGTGACCGAGCGGAAGGTCGTCCCGGTCTACAAGTTCGACCGCGAGACCGGCGATGTGACCGCCACGGTCCAGGAGAAATCCAACCTCTTTCTGCGTGACCTGCTGGGAACGCTGCCCGGCAGCCGCATCACGGTGTCCTCCATCACGGAGGACCAGCTCGCCTTCGCCGCGGCCGAGGGCTTGAACTCATTGCTTCAGAACCTGGCCGAGCGGACCTTCGACCAGGCCGGCAGCTACCTGGTCAAGGGACTCGACAGCTTCATCGGCGACAACGACGGGGACAACGTCGAGGTGATCACCAATGCCGGGCGCGCCTACATCCAGGGCTTCCGCCTGCAGAAAGATCTGCCCACGACAACGATGGTTCCCAAGTCGGTCGCCACCAAATCGGTGCGCGGCGAGCAGAAGACCTACAACGTCGGCACCCGGCGCTATGCGCTCAACAGCACTCCCCTCAAGGAAACCACCCAGGTCGAGGCCATCGTCGAGATCGTTTCGAATATCACCCGCGGTTCGGTGGGGGGTGGCGAGGACCTGCTGACGCCCAATCCGGTCGTGGACATTCTCGAGGTGAGCCAGGGAGCGACCGTTTTCCAGGAGGGTGTGGACTGGCAGCAGTCCGGAAACTACGTGGACTGGCTCGGGTCGGGCAACGAGCCGGCCATCGGCACCACCTACACCGTCCGCTGGACCTACACCAAGCAGATGATCAAGGGGACGGACTATGTGGACGGGGGCTGGTTCGGCGAGTCCGGTCATCCGGCGGCCGGGGAATATTTCTACCTGGTCACGGCGCTGAGCGCCTCCGGGGAGACCGAATACGACTCGGCGGAGGTGATCTCCAGAGACACCTTGGCGGGAGAGATCAACAAGATCACATGGCTTCCAGTCAACGGGGCCACGAACTACCGCATTTACCGAGGCACGCAGAACACCGGTCGCGCTGATTTTCAACGGCTCAAGGAGGTCGCGGCGGGCGTCACCACGTATATGGATGACGGCGTGGACGAGATCGCAGGCGGCAATCCACCCGCGTCCAACACCAGCGGACTGACCATGTCGGCGGCCCAAATCCTGCCCGCGGGTCTGAGCCTCATCAATTTCGGCCGGACCGGGCTGGGCGACGACCCGGTGGACGGCTCGAACTGCAGCGTCGATTACGACTATTTCCTGGGCCGCAAGGACATCATCTATGCCACCACCGGCGAGATCAAACGGTTGGAAGGCGCACCCGCCGACTTTCCCAAGCTGCCGGTCGTGCCCGAGGGAACGCTGGGACTATGCAGCGTTGACTGCCCGCCCGACTCGGTGGCGATGACGGTGCTCAACTTCGGGTTGACCCGCATCACCATGGATCAGATCCACGAGATCATCAAGGATGTGGAGGACCTCAAATACAACGACGCCCAGTTCCAGATGAACAACGAACTTCAGAACCGGGACGCACAAACCAAGAAAGGCATCTACTCCGACGATTTTTCCAATGACGCCCAATCGGACATTTACCATAGCGAATGGAGCGCTCGCATCGACGGCGTTCAACAGTTCGTGGCACCGGACCGGACCGCTTCACCCCAGGTGCTCGAGGTGGACCAGGCCGCAAGCGACGCGCTGTTCAAGGGAAGCCTCGTGCTGCTTCCCGGCACGGAACAGGTCCTGGTCGAACAGGCCGACTGGTCCGAAGACAAGAACATCAATCCGTACGCGGTGTTCGAAAAGCCGGAGGCGGCGGTTGAGATCACACCGAATATCGGCCGGCGGGGACAGACCGGCATCGCGGTGGTGGGCTCCAATTTCACGCCCGGCGCGACCGGAGTCACCGTGCGTTGCGACGGACAGGTGGTCGCCTCCAACATCAATGCCGATGCAGCCGGACGGGTGATCGCCTCCTTCACCATTCCCTCGAATGTCCGCAACGGGAACCGCATCGTCGAAGTCAACGACGGCACTTATTCGGCGCAGACCAATCTGCAGGTCAACGATCCGCTGGTGATCACCCGCATCCAGCGCATCGTGGTGAACCGCACCATCGTCCAACGGCAGACCATCGTCCAGCAGGTGCCGCCGCGCATCATCCGCGTGCCGGTGGTCCGCACCGTCTGGCGCTGGCGCTGGCGAACCCGACGGCGCGATCCCCTGGCGCAGACCTTCAGTTTCACGCAGAACCGCGTCATCTCCGCGGTGGGTGTGCAGTTCACCCAAAAGGACGCGTCCATTCCGGTCACCGTCCAGATCCGCGGCGTGACCACCGGCCTGCCCAACGAGGTCGTGCTGGCCGAAAAGGTCATCTCCCCGGCCGAGATCAACTTGGGCACGGAGACCAAGATCACCTTCGACGATCCCTTCTACGCGGAGGCGAACACCAGCTACGCGGTGGTGCTGCTCACCAACAGCACCAATTACCGGGTACGCATCGCCACCTTGGGTCAGATGGGGCAGAACGGCGTAATCACCCGCCAAAGCTATGCCGAAGGCGTCTTGCTGGAGAGCTCCAACGCCGAGACCTGGACACCGCTCAACGGTTCCGATCTTACGGTCAAGATTTACGGTTACGACTTCCAACCGAGCGGTGAAGTGCGTTTCCTGCCCATCAGCGGCGCGCAGTTCAGCGAGTTGAACCTCGACGAGTATTCCTCCATCCCGGAGGGGGCCGGCATCGTCTGGGAGTATTCCACCGACGGCGGAAGCACCTGGGACGCCATCGTGCCGGCCGAGGAGGAGAACCTGCCGAATATCGCCGCCGATGTTCTGGTGCGGGCGGTATTCAGCGGCACCGAGGCCAACGACTCCCCCGCGCTCAATTTCAAGGACGTCAACCTGATCGGGTATCTGAACAACACCACCGGCGCGTACATCACCCGCGAGAACGAACTGACCCAGGGCGTGGAGTCCACCAAGGTCTACACGCAGGAACATCCCCAGCGGCACTTCGCTGAACTGGTTCGCCTCCAACGACGGCGGCGCGACCTGGGAGCCCATGTCCATCGCAACGACGCGCGAGATCGATCAGGAATGGACCGAGTACACCCTCACCCGGACCTTCGCCGATCCAAGCGGCACCAAGGTTCGCTACAAGGCGGAGATGACCGGCAACAACCTGGTCTACCCGCGTATTCACACCCTCGGCGCGACGCTGAGTTGATGGAGGTATGGCGATGATCGTTCGACAGCAAGGCGGATTGACCGAGTTCATTCCCTCCCCGCAGGAAAAACGCGAGGGCGTGCTGCGGGATCACACCCTGCGCATGCTCGAAAATCTGGACGCCAGGCTGAAACGGATCGAGGAGGAACTCGGGTTGCCGCTGAAGGAGGCGGATGTCTTCTCGAAGGTCATGGCGCGCATACACAGAGAAGAAGCCGAAGCCCGGCGCATCAACGAGAAGATGATCGCCGCCGGGGTGAATCACGAAGAGAGGACTGAATCATGAATATCACCATTCAAAGCAATACAGACACCATTCTGGAACTCCCCGGCTTGCCCGGCACGCTCGGACCGGGAAAAACGACCACACTTCCCGCGATGACCGAGGACCTGGTCCGGGCTGTCGATCTCGGGCTTTTGCTCGTGCCATCCGGCGCGGAAGCGCCCAAGGGTCTGCCCCCGGTCATCTTCGAGCATCACTATCCCCAGGTGCTGCCCCTTGCGGTGGACAGAGCCTATTACGGCCGCGTCCTTCGCGCTCCCGGCGGTTTTCACGACGGGACCGCCCTCCGGGATTTCATCGCCTACTACGGAGACGGCGACGGCTTGAGCTGCGCGTTCTCCGATGACGGCATCAACTGGGACAACGAAAAAGAGGTCACGGGCATCGCGGCGGGCGGCTACCATGTCGTCTGCGCTCTGGAAACTCCGGATCGTCTAAGGATTCTCTACTGGGACCCGAACGTTCCAAACCAGCCCTATGCCATGGCCGGTCTGCGCTCCGCGATCTGCAATCCCCAGGTCGATGCCTCGGCGTTCACCGAAGACACCGCCTGCACGGGAGACCTTGTCACCGAGGGAAGCGAACCGGTCTGGAACCGAGGCCACTACGGGCCCTCGTTCCTCTGGTACAACCCGGAGCCGTCCTCCGCCCCCGGCAAGCCTTTCACCTGGCGCTACGCCATGCTCTTCATCGCCTCGACCGGCGGCAACGACAGTCTCGGTCTGGGTTACTCGGACGACGGGTTGGACTGGCGACTGTATGGAAACGCGCCGATCCTCTCCGGCCTGATCGATGCTCAGGATTGGGAGGGAGCGAACGGCTATGTTTCCTCCTGCCACGTAGAGCGTCTGGCCGACGGCCGCTGGTGGATGCTCTATTCCGGCGGGGAGGCCGGAAACGCGGGGATCGGGTACGCCTGGTCCTGGGACCGCATCCATTGGACCAAGGCCGCCTTCAACCCCGTGTTCCAGGCCGGCCAGGGGCCCTTCCTCGAGCGCTGTTACACACCCTGCCTTGTCACCGACGCCGACGGCTCCTTCCTTATTTACCGGGCCGCCAAGGACGCGGATTCCTACCGGACCTTCGTATCCCGACTCCGCGCGCCGATTCTCGGTTGGCGGGACATTGTAGGATCGGACCGGCTCGGACAGGGACTCACCGCGCGGGAAGCCATCCATCGCGGGGTCGGCACCGAGGCCGAACGCGACGCGACCATCCCCATCCCATCCGTGGGCGACGAATGGTTCAACACAGATCTCTCCGGCGGCGGGAAATGGGAGAAACACACCGGAACCGAGTGGAAGCGGAGCTGGTCGGTGTTCTTTTTTCGAAGTGATCCCAGCCACCCCGTTTTGCGGGGAAGCCCATAAATCCCGACGTTTCCGCCGGTTACGGCTCCATGTACATAAATCATTGAATATCAATGGTTTAGCTTCGGCATGTCCGTCGAATTCGCCTTGCTTTCTGTTCGGAAAGAAGCCTGTATGTGTGTGAACACAACGCAGAAACCCTTGCGATACAAGGGCTTACGAACAGCAAGGAGAAGCCATGGACTTACGCCAAATCAACTTCGGAATCGAGATAGAGACGGTCAAACGGACACGCGAACGTGTGGCCCGCGCCGTCCAGTCGGTAGTGGGCGGCGAGGTCCGCCACGTCGGGAGCCCGGCCAGTTTCGACCCCTGGGAGATCACCGATGAACAGGGCCGGACCTGGAAGGTCGTCGCCGACGGTTCGCTCATCAATGTTCCCGGCCACCTGCGGGCCGAGGTGGTGAGCCCGGTACTCGCCTACACCGACATCCCGACCCTTCAGGAAGTGATCCGGGCGGTGCGCCGCTGCGGGGCCAAAATCGACCAGCGATGCGGCATCCATATTCATGTGGACGCCACCGCATTCGACGGCCGCACCCTGGGCAACCTGGCCAAGATCATCTACAAGCAGGAACCGCTCATCCTCAACGCCCTGGGCGTCAACGAGACCCGGTAGCGGAACTACAGCAAACCGGTGAGCGATGACCTCATCAGAAAGATCGAGCGCCGACGGCCCAAGACAAAGGACCAGCTCAACCGCATCTGGTACGGCTATCACAACCGCCGGCCCCAGCATTTCGACTCATCCCGCTACCACGGCGTGAACCTGCACAACGTCTGGTACCGGGGAACCGTCGAGTTCCGCTGGTTCGAGGGAACGCTTCACGCCGGTAAGGTCCGAGCCTACATCCAGCTGGTCCTGGCCGTGGCCGCCAAGGCGCTCAACGGCCGGGCCGCCTCCAGCCGCAAACGCAGCTTCGACCCCCAGAGCGCCCGGTACGACTTCCGGGTTTTTCTGCTCCACCTGGGACTCATCGGGGACGAGTTCAAGACCGCGCGCAAACATCTGCTCGCGGCGCTTCCGGGCGACTCGGCATTCAAGCGAGGAAGACCGAAACCAAAGACACAAACCGTCGTCGAGGCGGAAGTCCCCACGGAGGCCGGGCCGCAAACCCGGCCTCCGGCGTTTTCAGGGAACGGCACCGCGGATACGGATGAAGGAGGTGCGCCATGAGAGTGCTGATCAAGAACACCGACCTCGCCGGAAAACCCCTTGAGGGCGAAGGCGAGGTGTTTGCCGGGAAGACCTCCCTTGAAATCGTCCGGGCCATGAAGGGGGCGGCCCTGTTTTCCGACCAGGGCAGTTTTGAGGACTACATCGACATGCTCCTGCGCAACGCCAAGATGCTCGCGGGCATCGACCTGATGGTCAAAGGAGACAACCCCGAGGAGAAGGCCGACTCCCTCCTCGCCGCCTTGATCGAACACGGCCTGGCTGAAGTCCTCGAAGATGACGCGCCCGTTCAGATATCCGTCCCCGCCCTCGTCTGGCAGGGCATCGACGCGGTGCGACTTTCGGGACTCACCAACATGCTCGACCGGCCCGAGGTCGTCCGGATCGCCCGGGAAGTCGACTTCACCGAAGCCGCGGGATGGATCGAAGCCCACCCCAAGGAATACGCCGAGGGTGTCTTCCGGGGCTTCGTGGTGGAACCGGACGGAGGGAAGTCCTGATGTGCGGGCTGGCGGGCGTCATATTGGGCAAGAAACGGCGATGGGCCGAGGAACGGAGCATCTCGCTTGGCTGTTCACCCGGCTGCTGGTCTTGAGCGAAAGCCGGGGTCCCCACGCAACCGGGGTGGCCTGGCTCAATCGTGACGGCGAGCATCGCCTCTTCAAGAGACCGGTTTCCGCCGGACAGTTCGTCATCGACAAGGCATTCCACGAGGTCGTGGCCGGCATCGACAACCGTACAACGGTTCTGCTCGGCCACACCCGCTGGCGGACCCGCGGGGATGAACGGGTCAATCGCAACAACCACCCGATCCGGGCCGGGGACGTCATCGGCACCCACAACGGCACCATCTACAACGCCGACTATCTGTTCCGCCGTTTCAAACTGCGGCGCTTCGCCGAGGTGGACAGCGAGCTGCTCTTCCGCCTGGCGGCCAGGGCCGCACGGAGCGGCCGGATGGATGTCGAGTGGTTCAAAGAACGGCTTCGGCGCTGTCGGGGCCAGATGACAGCGGTGCTCGCATCCCGGCTCGATCCTGAAACCATCCTCGTGCTCAAGGGGAACAAACCGCTCGAACTCCGCATCCATCGAAAGCATCGGGCGGTTCTCTACGCCTCCGATCCGGCCTTTCTGGATGCGGTCCTGGCCGAAGAGCGCGGCTGGCGGGAGCTGTCTGTTCCCCCCATGAGCATGATTGTGTTCCGGCACGAGGTTCTCACGGAGTTCTCGAAGGAGCCTCTCGAGTTCATCGTCCAGGAAAAGAGGGGGAAAGCACCATGACAGAGCATGCAATGAACCCCGATGAACCCCTGAAGGAGAACACTCAGGGAATGCTGAGAATTTTCGTCTACGGAACCCTGAAGCGCGGTTTCTGGAACCACGACCGCTTTTGCCGGGGCGTCCTGACGGTGGAGGACGCCGTCGTCCGCGGCCGCCTTTACGAAATGCACTCGGGTATTCCCGTCCTGCAGGTCCCGGACGGGGATGTCCTCGCCCACGGCAGCCCGGACCCTTTGGCCGACGTGGCCGCACAGGCGCGCCTTTCCGAACAGTTGGCCTCATACCCCGTACCGGCCCTGCAAAGTGCCACAGCGGGCGACTGGGGCCGCGTGTACGGGGAGCTTCTCACCTTTGACGACCCCGAGACGCGCTTGCCCGCCATCGACCGCTTGGAAGGTTTCCGTCCGGGCGGCTCCAGCCTCTACCGTAGGGTGTTGGTCCCTGTGCTGACGGATAGCTCTGGTGAACTCGCCTGGGTCTACGCAGGCGATCAGGCCCTTCGCATCGAAAATCGGCTGCTCGCGTCCGGTTGTTGGTCCGAATAGGACCTCTGCCGATCCCGCAAAAAACGTTTGACAATAACTGGCAATAACTGTAAACTACATCGCCAGTATGAGTTATTCTAGGTGAAAACCGTTTTGCGGCCAGAGAGGTGTAGCCGATGGATGAAAAACCGGGCGATGTCCTGACCATCGAAGAGCTGTCCGCCTATCTGAAAATCCCAAGGTCAACGCTCTACAAACTTGTGCGGGAAGGCAGGATTCCTTCCCAAAAGGTCGGGCGTCATTGGCGTTTTCGAAAGGAAGCCATAGACCGGTGGTTGGACGAAACGCGGGCGGAAGAACCGAAACCCGAGGGAGAAGAGTGATGGCGGAACCACTTGCAGACCAGATCATACGGAAGGTCAAGCAAGCCGCTGAACTCTATCACCGGCTGCTGTTGGTCGTCGCACCGGCGGACGCAGGCAAGACCACTGCGCTTCGCGATGTGCGGGATCGCACCGGTGCGCCCCTGGTCAACATCAACCTTGAGCTTTCCCGTCAGATGCTGGAATTAACGGAGCGCCAGCGGGCCCTGCAGCTGCCTCGTCTTCTCCGGGAGATCGTCGGCAATGGCGGTGGTGAGATGATCCTGCTCGACAACATTGAAGTCATCTTCGACGTTGGCCTGAAGCAAGACCCGCTTCGCCTGCTCCAGGGACTCTCTCGCAACAAGACCGTGGTGGCCGCATGGAACGGCTCCATCGTTGAAGATTCTTTGACCTATGCCGCCCCGGACCACCCGGAGTACAGGCGCTATCCGATGCGCGATTTTCTGGTGGCAAGCCCGGAGGTGACGACATGAAAACTACAAATTCCATTGCAAGGGAGCAGACGCGATGAAATACGGTGACCTGATTCAGTTTGAACCCATCGAGTCCGTGGTCCAGCTGCGGGACGCCGACGAAGCGACTGCGGCCAAGCAGCTTGTCGAGACCTATGTCATCTCAGAGGAGATGGCGGAAAAGCTGGTGGGCCTGGTAATTCCCCAACTGCAGTTCGAGCAGCCCACCGACAATAAAGGCCTATTGGTGGTCGGTAACTACGGCACCGGTAAGTCCCACCTGATGTCGGTGATCTCCGGGCTTGCGGAAAATCCCAATCTCTCCGCCAGTCTGAACAATTCAGACGTAGCGGATGCCGCCGGGAAAATCGGCGGCCGGTTCAAGGTGGTTCGCACCGAAATCGGAGCCACCACCATGTCCTTGCGGGACATTCTCGTGGCCGAGCTGGAAGAGCATCTCGCGGACATGGGCGTGAGTTACAGCTTCCCCTCTGCGGATCAGGTGTCCAATAACAAGCGCTCCTTTGAAGAGATGATGACCGCGTTTCATCAGGAGTTTCCAGACCACGGCCTGCTCCTCGTGGTGGACGAGCTGCTTGATTATCTGCGCACCCGCAAAGACCAGGAGCTCATCCTGGACCTGAACTTCCTCCGTGAAATCGGCGAGGTCTGCAAGGACCTGCGTTTCCGTTTCATGGCCGGCGTCCAGGAAGCCATCTTCGACAGCCCACGCTTTTCCTTTGTGGCCGACAGCATCCGCCGGGTGAAGGATCGCTTCGAGCAGGTCCTCACCGCCCGCAAAGACGTCAAGTTCGTAGTAGCTGAGCGGCTGCTCAAAAAGACCGGCGAGCAACAGGCCAAGATACGCGAGTACCTGACACCCTTCGGCAAATTCTACGGCCACATGAACGAGCGCATGGACGAGTTCGTCCGGCTCTTCCCGGTACACCCCGACTATATCGACACCTTTGAACGGGTGACCGCCGTAGAGAAGCGCGAAGTGCTGAAGACGCTCTCGATAGCCATGAAGAAGATACTCGACCAGGACATGCCGGACGACCGGCCCGGCCTCATTGCCTATGACACCTACTGGACCAATCTCCGGGAAAATCCCTCGTTCCGTGCCGTACCGGATATCAAGGCGGTGATCGACTGCAGTCAGGTACTGGAGTCCCGCATCCAGCAGGCCTTTACGCGCCCGGCATACAAGCCCATGGCATTGCGGCTCATCCATGCCCTGTCGGTTCACCGACTCACCACCGGCGACATTTACGCCACCCTGGGCGCAACTGCCGGGGAGCTGCGTGACGGGCTCTGCCTCTATCAACCGGGCATTGAGGAACTCGGCGGCGATCCGGCCGACGACCTGCTTTCCCAGGTGGAGACGGTCCTGCGGGAAATCCACAAGACGGTCAGCGGGCAGTTCATTTCATCGAACCCGGACAACCGCCAGTTCTATCTGGACCTGAAGAAGACCGACGACTTCGACGCGCTGATTGAAAAGCGGGCCGAGAGCCTCGACTCCTCGCAGCTGGACCGTTACTACTACGAAGCTCTGAAGCGGGTCATGGAGTGCACGGACCAGACCTATGTGACCGGCTACAAGATCTGGCAGCACGAGCTGGAATGGCTGGAGCGCAAGGCCGCGCGTCAGGGATATCTCTTTTTCGGCGCGCCCAACGAACGATCCACCGCCGTGCCGCCGCGGGACTTCTACCTCTACTTCATCCAGCCCTTCGATCCACCGCACTTCAAGGATGAGAAGAACGCCGACGAGCTGTTCCTGCGGCTTACCAACACGGACGATGAGTTTCGCGCCGCGCTCAGGAATTACGCGGCGGCCCTGGACCTGGCTTCCACCTCGTCGGGGCACGCCAAGTCCACTTACGAGTCCAAGTCATCCCATTTCCTGCGGGACCTGGTGCAGTGGCTGCAAAAACACATGACCGACGCCTTCGAGGTCACCTATCAGGGTCGCGCCAAGTCGCTCACTGAATGGGCCAAGGGCAAATCGATCCGGGAGCTGTCCGGCATCGGCTCCCATGAGCGCATCAATTTCCGCGACCTGGTGAATACGATCTCCGACATCTGCCTGGGAGCCCATTTCCAGGATCAGGCACCTGAATATCCCTTCTTCTCGGTGCTCATCACCGGGACCAACCGGGACCAGGCTGCGCAGGATGCCCTGCGCGCCATCGCCGGCCAGAATCGCACCAAACAGGCCACAGCGGTGCTCGACGCCCTGGAACTGCTCGACGGCGAGCGGCTCGACCCCTACAAATCAAAACACGCCAAACACATCCTCGGCCTGCTCAAGAAGAAAGGCCACGGCCAGGTGGTCAACCGCTCCGAGCTGATCCAGGATGACAAGGGCGTGGAGTACATGGACAAGGACCGGCAGCGGCTGGAGCCCGAATGGGTCGCGGTCGTCCTGGCCGTCCTGGTCTACTCGGGTGATCTGGTCCTCGCCATTCCCGGAAAGAAATTCGACGCCACCGGCCTGCCGCAACTGGCAGGAACCGGCGTGGACGAACTCACGCAATTCAAGCATATCGAAAGGCCCAAGGACTGGAACATCCCGGCGCTCAAGGCCCTGTTCGAACTGCTCGGCCTCACCCCCGGTATGGCCCAACTGGTTACCCAGGGAAAGGAAGAACCGGTTCAGCAGCTCCAGAAAGCCATTTCCGAATCAGTGGAAAAACTGGTCGTCCTGCAGCAGAGCCTGCAAAGCGGTCTGCTCTTTTGGGGCCGGAATCTCCTGGCCGAGGAAGAGGCGCAGAAACTCCGTACCCGGCTCGATGAGACCAAGAGTTTCCTGGAATCGCTCCAGGCGTACAGCTCGCCCAGAAAGCTCAAGAACTTCCGCTATGATGCCCAGGAGGTGAACGCGCATCGGGACGGGCTCAACTCCCTGGCCGAGATCGAATCCCTCCAGGAATTGGTCGCTGATCTTGGTTCCACGGCCTCGTTCCTCTCTACCGCTGAGGCGGTGCTGTCCGCCGATCACGAGTGGGTGGGCAAGATGAAGAAGGCCCGGGACGAGGTGCTCGCCCAACTCGGCGACACGGACAAGCGTGGCGCTGCCACATTCCGTCAGCAAACCCAGCGCAAACTGGCCGACCTCAAGAAGGCCTATGTGCAGACCTACCTGGGGATGCACACCAAGGCGCGGTTGGGTGTGAACGAGGACAAGCGCAAGACTGGACTCATGGGCGACGAGCGGCTCAAGGTACTGCAGAAGCTTTCCACCATCGAGTTGATGCCCCGCCAGCACCTGAGCGACTTTCAAAACCGTCTGGCCGGATTGAAGAGCTGCTTTGCCCTCACCGAGCAGGAGCTGGATGCATCCCCGGTGTGTCCGCACTGCAATTACAAGCCAGGGGCGGAGCCTCCCACCGCACCTGCCGGAAGGGTGCTGGACGGTTTGGACGACGAACTGGACAAGCTGGTGGCCAACTGGACCCAGACGCTGCTCACCAACCTGGAGGACCCGACCACCAAGGGCAACCTGGACCTGCTCAAACCCGAACCCAAGAAGCTGGTGAACGGCTTCATCAAGAAGCGGGAGCTTCCCGATGATCTTGGCCAGGATTTCATTCACGCCCTGAGCGAGGTGCTTTCCGGCCTTCAGAAAGTGCCGGTCAAAACCGCGGACCTGCGAGCAGCACTGCTCTCAGGCGGTTCACCGGTAACACCGGCTGAGATGAAGAAACGATTCGAGGAATATCTGGACGAGCTCACTAAGGGCAAGGAGCCGGGGAAAGTCCGGATTGTGTTGGAGTGAAAAACGGGATGCATAGGTGTCCCGGATAACTGAAACCTAAGAAGATAAGGAGAACGAAAATGAGCAAAGGCAGAGATCGCACCATATCGCGTCGCTCAGATGGAAGCTGGGAGAACAAGCGAAATGACGCCAGCAAAGCATCCAGCGTTCACCGTACACAGAAGGAAGCCGAACAGGCGGCAAGGGAAATGTTACGGAACCAAGGCGGCGGCGAGCTGACCACGAAAGGGCGTGACGGGAAGATACGGAGCAAGGATACCATCGCCCCAGGCAACGATCCCAATCCGCCCAAGGATAAAGAACATTGATCGAAACACACGGACGATCCAGAACACCAATGCGCCTTTTGCTGGCGGAAGTTGAGGAATGAAATCAATGGGTGACCTTTTCAATCTTGAGCCCGAAACGTCTCGTTCTACCGGACCGGTAGAGTGTCTCGGGATGACATTCGAAAACGACGAGAAGCGCCGCGAGCATTTCCTGGAGAAGCTTCGCGAGAAGCTCAAGGACCCGGAGTTCCGCAAGATTGAGGGGTTTCCGATTGGCGAAGACGAGGACATCCTGGCCTTGTCCGACCCACCATACTACACCGCCTGCCCGAATCCGTTCATAGAGGATTTTGTTGAGCACTATGGCACAGCCTACGAGCCAGATGTGTCCTACAGCAAAGAGCCATTTGCCTCGGATGTGAGCGAGGGGAAGAACGACCCGATCTATAACGCCCACTCCTATCACACCAAGGTGCCCCACAAGGCCATCATGCGGTACATCCTCCATTACACCGAGCCAGGGGATATTGTTTTCGACGGTTTCTGCGGCACGGGAATGACCGGTATAGCTGCACAACTGTGCGATGATCCAAGTACTCTCGCGGCGCTCGGTTATACGCTCAAGTCTAATGGTGAGCTTTTTGACGAGAACGGCAGGAGCATCGGAAGAAGGGGTAGTCGAAGGGCGATCCTGAACGATCTCTCCCCAGCAGCAACGCTTATCACTGCAGGATACAACTTAACAAGATTTCCCGAATCATTTTCAAAACTGGCCACAGATTTACTGAAGCAATTCAATCGCAAATACGGGTGGATGTATCAGACGAAGGACACCAAATCAGGGGACTCCTGTGATATCGATTTTGTAGTTTGGTCAGAAGTGTTTAGTTGCCCTCATTGTTCTGGCGAGTTGGAATTCTGGTCACTGGCATACGATACATCGTCCGGCAAGATTATAGACAATCCCACTTGTCCGCACTGCTCTGCCGAAGTCTCAAAGCGCGATCTTCTCCGCCGCACCACCAAATACTACGACAAGGCTGTTGGAGCTACCCGCACCAAGCAGATTCTGAAGCCCGTTGAAATCCGATATCGGCACCGTGGGACCCAAAAGAAAAAACTTCCGGACGAAAACGACATTCAGGTCCTGACGAAGATCGAGAAAATGCTGGATGAGATCGACTATCCCACCGAGCTAATGATGTTCACGCCTGAAGGCGAAGAATGGGGTGATCTGTATCGAGGCTATCATGAGGGCATCAGTCGGGTACACGATTTTCATCTCGTCCGTCAGCTTGTCGCATTCTCCATCCTCTGGAAAAGCGCTGACGACCTCCCATCAGAAGAAGCAAAGCGTCTGTGGCGGTTCACACTTCAGGGCATCGTCGTGAGTTTCACTCGACGTAATAGGTTTCTTAAGAATGCATATTCACAGGTTAACCGCGCACTCAGCGGGACGCTGTATATAGGTTCGACTGTTAGTGAGCCGAGTCCAACATATGTCCTGACCGGAAAGCTGAAACGCTTCAAGAAGGCCATTCCATCGTCGGAGCGCTGGAATGTCGTCACAACTCAAACACTGGCATCTGTGCTCGTACCAGATAACTCCGTCGACTACGTCTTCATCGATCCGCCATTTGGAGACAACCTCCCCTATGCTGAATTGAATTCCCTCTGGGAGGCATGGCTTCGCGTGTTCACTAACGCGGCTGAAGATGCTGTTGTTAGCGGTACCCAGGATAAAAGTTTAGCGGTTTACACGCTGATGATGACGGCATGCCTGGAAAAGGTCTACCGGCTGCTTAAGCCCGGCCGTTGGGTAACAATCGAATTTCATAATTCGAAAAATGCTGTGTGGACGGCTATCCAGGAGGCATTGGGGAAAGCTGGTTTTATCATCGCTGATATCCGCGTTCTTGACAAAGGAATGCTGACCAAGAAACAGCTCAATGCAAATGCTGTTAACAAGGATTTGGTCATCTCTGCCTATAAGCCAAACGGTGGGCTTGAGGAACGTTTCAAACTTACAGCCGGCACCGAAGAAGGTGTTTGGGATTTTGTCCGCACTCACTTGAAACAACTCCCCGTATTTGTGTCCACCAACGGGATGGCGGAAATGATACCTGAGCGTCAAAGCCACCTGCTCTTTGACCGCATGGTCGCTTTCCACGTCCAACGAGGAACTACGGTGCCTTTATCTGCCGCTGAATTTTACGCAGGGCTGGAACAACGCTTCCCGCCGCGTGACGGTATGTATTTCCTACCGGATCAGGCGGCGGAATACGACAAGAAACGGATGACGGTCAAGGAAGTACTCCAGCTTCAGCTCTTTGTTTCCGACGAGGCTTCTGCCATTCAGTGGCTCAAACAGCAAATCACAAAGAAGCCTCAAACGGCAGGCGACCTGAAACCGCAGTTCATGCAGGAGATCGGTGGCTGGCAGAAGAACGAAAAGATGCTTGAGCTTGATGTGTTGCTTGAGCAGAACTTCCTGCGTTACGACGGCAAAGGCGATGTGCCCAGCCAGATTCATAGCTACCTTTCCTCGAACTTCAAGGAGCTGCGCAATCTGGAAAAGGACGATCCAGCACTCAAGGCCAAAGCCAAGGACCGCTGGTACGTGCCCGACCCGAACAAAGCCGGCGACCTGGAGAAGCTGCGCGAGCGGGCCCTGATGCGCGAGTTCGAGGAATACCGTGAATCCAAACAGAAACGCCTGAAGGTGTTCCGCCTGGAGGCTGTCCGGGCCGGATTCAAGAAGGCATGGCAGGAGCGCGATTACGCGACGATCATCGCCGTGGCCCGCAAGATACCCGAGAAAATCCTCCAGGAGGACCCCAAGCTCCTCATGTGGTACGACCAGGCGCTCACCCGCTCCGGGGAGGACGTATGAAAAAAGGAGACGTGACGGATGCATGCGCATGACCGATTTCTACCGGAGTGGTTCAATCGCATTCGCTCGCGGCAGATCACGCTGCCGCGCTTCCAGCGTTTTGTGGCCTGGGGACATGGCGAAGTCTCCGGGCTTCTGACCACGGTGCTGCGCGGCCTGCCATCGGGCGCGACGCTCACGCTCGAGGTGGGCGATGAGGAGAAATTCAAGAGCCGGACCATGGTGGACGCGCCCGCGTCGGGCGAGAAGGTGACCGAGCAACTCCTGGACGGCCAGCAGCGGCTCACCGCTCTGTGGCGCAGCCTGCACGACAAATATCCCGACCGGACCTACCTCATCGGATTCGAGGAAGACCCGAGCAACGGGGATGCGAAGCTGCCTTACGTGTACGGCCAAGCCCGCTGGTCCAAGAACGGCAATCTTTATCCCATGTGGGTGGACGATCCCAAGGAATGCTGGCGGCGGGAGTTTATCCCCATCTGCCTCCTGCGCCCCGAGGATATCCGCGACGAGATCGACGAGTGGATCGAAAAGGCCATCCCGGACGATGTCGAGGACCGGTTCAAAGCGTACAAGGACACCTCCCAGGTCATCAGTGATCTGCGAACCAAAGTCAGAGAGTTTAACCTCCCGTATCTGGCCTTGCCGGCCAAGACGCCCAAGGAAGTCGCCCTGGACGTCTTCATCAAGATGAACACAAGTTCGGTACGCCTTTCCACCTACGACATCGTGGTGGCGTTGGTGGAGGAAGAGACCGGCAAGTCGCTCCACGAGCATGTGGACGCCCTGAACGAAGCGGTCGCTCGTGCAGCCGTGTATGCCGACCTGCCTAGCCTGGTGCTGGATGTGGTGGCGTTGAGACAGGACCGTATCCCAAGCCAGGCAGGTTATCGCGGTATCAACTACACCCGGATGATCGACGAGTGGGACACGGTGGTCAAAGGCATTGAGGGGATGGTCCGCTTTCTGGAGGACGAAACCATCTTCGATGCCCAGCGGCTTCCCAGCTACACGGCTATCCCGATCATCGCGGCGCTCTGGGAGCATCTGCCGGCACAACCGGATCAGCTCGGTAACGCCCGGCACTTGCTGCGGAAATTCCTGTGGCGCGCCTTTTTGACCTCACGGTACGAACAGTCTTCAACCTCGAACGCCCTCCAGGATTTCCGTGGATTGAAGAAGGTGCTTCGAGACAGTGCCGGGGAGGATGTCGTACCGATCCTGAATGCTGACTCCTATCCGCTTCCGACCCGAGAAATGGTGCTGCAGGCCGACTGGCCCAAGCGCAAGACCATCCTGGGCCGTGGACTGCTGGCCCTGCAGATCAAATGCGGTGCCGAGGACCTGGCGGACGGCGCGCGGGCTTCGGTTGCAACCATTACCTCCAAGGAACACCCGCGTGAATACCACCACCTGTTTCCGGCCTCGACCCTGGAAGATGCCGAGATTCCGGATGAACAGGTCTTTCGGGCGCTCAACTGCGCCTTGGTCACGTGGCGCACGAACCGGACCATCAGCAATAAGGACCCGATTGCCTACCTGAAGGAACGGTCGGACAACAGCGCCCTTGGTGAAGAGGAATTGCGCCGCCGATTGAAGACGCACCTTATCCCGCACAGCAAACTGGCTGTGGGGTATGACGGTCTCAGAGATGAGGAACGGCGTGCCCGAGTAAAGACGGACTACGAAGCGTTCCTGGCCGCCAGGGCGACCATCCTGGCGGATGCGGCGCAGCGGGCATGTGAAGGAAAAACCCTGGAGCTGAGTGAACTGTTTCATGATGAGGATTGATGCAAACAGCTGGTATTTCAGCCCGGACCATGGGCAACTCTGCCAGGTCATCGAGACCCAGACGCTTTGGGGCGAGACGACCTGCCGGGTATGGCTGCCCGGCCGCGATTCGGTGGTCCGCGTCCCTGCGTCCAGACTCGCCTCCCTGGAGGATTCAGGAACAGGGACCGCTGACGGTATTGCCTATGTCGCCTCCGCCGCACGGGTAGCCGATGCCCTGACCCAGGATGTCTTGCTTGCGCCCATCGAGTCATCGGTCATCCCGCTCCCGCACCAAATCAAGGCGTTGTCCCGCGCCATTGCCGGGGATCGGGTTCGTTACCTGCTGGCAGATGAGGTCGGGCTCGGGAAAACAATCGAAGCTGGACTCATCCTTCGTGAGCTGAAGCTGCGCGGACTGGTCAAACGGGTGCTGGTCATCGCGCCCAAGGGACTGCTGACCCAATGGGTGGCCGAGATGCGCACCCATTTCAATGAGGATTTCAGGCTGCTCATCCCCAGCGACTTTTCGGCTTACCGGCGCATCGCCAAGGAAGACAACATCTGGCAGAGCCATCCGCAAGTGGTTTGTCCCATGGATTCGGTCAAGCCATTGGAGAGCCGGCGGGGGTGGTCGGCAAAGCAGGTGGCTGACTACAACCAGGAACGCTTCGAGGACCTGGTTTCCGCGGGATGGGATCTGGTGATCGTGGATGAGGCCCACCGGCTTGGCGGCAGTACCGACCAGGTGGCCCGATTCAAACTGGGCCAGGGATTGTGCGAGGCCGCACCGTATTTCCTGATGCTGTCGGCAACCCCGCATCAGGGGAAGACAGATGCTTTCCATCGGCTGGTCTCACTGATCGACGCCCAGGCTTTTCCCGACGTGGGCAGTGTGACGCGGGACCGGGTTCAACCCTACGTGATCCGGACTGAAAAACGCCGCGCCATAACCGCGGAGGGAAAGCCGCTTTTCAAACCGCGAAAGACGGAGCTTGCGCCTGTCTCCTGGGGAGAGACACATCGGGACCAGCAGCTTCTATACGAGGCGGTCACCGAATACGTTCGGGAAGGATACAACCAGGCCATGCGCGAGAAGCGCAGCTACATCGGATTTCTGATGATCCTGATGCAGCGTCTGGTGGTGTCGAGCACGACCGCTATCCGCACCACGCTCGAACGCCGGCTGGAGGCGCTCGAAGCGCCGCAGGAGCAGTTGTCCCTGTTTCCGATGTACTCCGACGACGAGTGGGCCGACCTCGACGGTCAGGAGCAGATCGAGACGCTTCTGACCACACGCCTTAAGGCGCTTAAAAACGAACGCGCCGAGGTGAAGCTGCTCCTGAAAGCCGCTACCCAATGTGTGCAATCAGGATCGGACGCCAAGGCCGAAGCGCTGCTTGACTGGCTCTACAAGTTGCAGGCGGAAGAAGGCGACCCGGATCTGAAAGCCCTGGTGTTCACCGAGTTCGTTCCAACCCAGCAGATGCTGAAGCAGTTCCTCACCGAGCGCGGGTTCCAAGTGGTCTGTTTGAACGGCTCCATGGACATGGACGAACGCAAGAAGGTACAGGAAGCGTTCGCCGAGGATGCCCGCATCCTCATCTCAACCGACGCAGGCGGCGAAGGTTTGAATCTGCAGTTCTGCCACGTGGTGATCAACTACGATATCCCCTGGAATCCCATGCGACTCGAACAGCGCATCGGCCGGGTGGATCGTATCGGCCAGACGCATGTGGTACGCGCAGTCAACTTCGTTTTCGAAGATTCGGTGGAGCACCGTGTTCGGGAGGTGCTTGAGGAAAAGCTGGCGGTTATTTTCGAGGAGTTTGGCATCGACAAGACCGGGGACGTCCTCGATTCGGCTCAGGCTGGACAGATTTTTGATGATCTGTATGTGGACGCCATTTTGAATCCGGACGATGTCGATGCCTCCGTTGACAAGGTCATCACCCGCTTACAGGAGCAGACGCGGGATACCCAGGAGAGCTCTTCCATACTCGGAGCCACCGAGGAATTGGAACCATCCGAAGCCCAACGTCTCATGGCGTATCCCTTGCCGCACTGGGTCGAGCGGATGACGGTGAGTTATCTCAGGGCCCACGGCGGCAAAGCCGAACGAAACCGGCGAACCTGGAATCTGACCTGGCCGGATGGCGAAGAACTCACCAGAGTCGTATTCAGCGGCAAGGAGGCAGAACAGGCACCCACCGCACAGCATCTGACGTTGGAGGACTCGCGCATTCGGGGCTTGGCAATGCGGCTGCCGCGATTTGCACCGGGACAACCGGTCTCGGTGGTAACGATTCCTGGGATCACGGATGAGGTTACCGGGCTGTGGTCTCTCTGGCGGATCGGCATCGCCACCATGGACTGGAACCGCCACCGCATCATGCCGATCTTTCTCGCCGACGGTGGAAAGGTCTTTACGCCCACCGCTCGGCACCTATGGGACCGGCTGTTGAGTGTAGCGCCCTCTGTCCGGGAGCATCTCGATACTGACGATGCCCAAAATGCCTTTGACCGGCTTTCGCAGGTCGCCGAAGAGCACGGCCGGTCCATTTATGACGAGCTTGTTCAAGAACACCGTTCACGCCTGACACGCGAGAGGGAAAAAGGTGAATATGCCTTTACCGCCCGACGCAAGATCATCGAACGCATCGGCCTGCCCCAGGTCCGCGACTATCGATTGAACCTGCTTCGGCAGGAAGAACGCTCATGGGACGAGGAACTCGAGCGTAAGGCTCAGGTTTACCCGGAAATGGTGCCTCTCCTTGTCGTCCGGGTTGAGGGAGGTGCCCATGAGTAACTGGCGGGACCAGATTCTCAGAGAGTTCACTCCCAATGTCGCTCGGCTGACCCTGGTTGCCGATCTGGACGGCCTGCTCCTGGAAGAAGGCGTTCTTGCAGGCATACGCGAGCGTGGTTTTGAATTGATTCCGTTCGAGGATCATGTCGCTTTTCGCTATGCCTACGAATCCAAGTTTCGCTCCCGTTGGGACCAGGGTGAGCAGACGGATTTGGTGGTCGTGCTGCGCTCTGCGGAGAGTGACCTCGGCTGTTTGCCATACGATCTGCTCCAGGCTGGTCGCAAACTGTCATTCAATCTCGGGGAGATTTTCCCCAACCTGAGTTATCCCATCGTGACCGCCCTGGACCGTGGTGATCTGGATGCGCTCTACGAGGCCCAGAAGCGTCATGCCCCCGGTGTGCAGGGCGATAACGCTACAAAGGAATTCGTTCTGCGCCATGTTTTTGAAATCGCCCCGGAGCTTATCCGCAAGCCGTCCGATCTACTGCGGGCGCTGCTGCGCCGCCATTATCGGGAGCAACGCATCCCCGGCTTGCTTGATGAGCGCTTTGTGCAGGTGCTGCGCCAACAGGGCGGTTTTGAAGAGTGGCCCCTCGAAACGATCATCCCGGATCGGGAAGCCTTTTTCGCCTTTCTCCAGGAACGCTGGCCCATCTTCTTAAATCGGTCGGCAACCCAGGACGCTACCGGCGTTCGCGAGAATGAGAAGCCCTACGGCTTTGAATATTCCGGTCCTTCGGACTTGCCCTTCGACCATGACGACATCCGTGTCTACATCGACAACCTGTTTGTCGAAGGACTGCTTGAAGCGGTTCCTCATGAAAAAGCCGAGTCGCTCTCCAAGACCTGGCTCGCCATCGGCATCCGTACGGACGAGCAGGCGGATCGGACGCGACGCATGGATGGCCTTCTCGATACCTTGGCAGCCGATATTCCCAATGAGGACACGCGGCACGACGACTGGTTTCACTTCGCCAAAACCTGGGCGGAGCTTGTGGCTCTGGCACTGGATTCGAACGCAATGCTGCCGGAACCGGCACGGCAGAAGATGGGGGCGCTTCAAGCTCAGATTGATGCTGCGCTCGTGCCGTGGCTGACAAAACGCTACGCAGGATTGGTCAACCTGCCCCCGGCTCCACCGGTCATGCTCCACCATATTCCCCGTTTCCTCTCCCGCCACATCAACGACGCCAAGCATCACAAGGCTGCGTTCGTACTGGTGGACGGTCTTGCGCTGGATCAGTGGATCATCATCCGCAGGGAAATCGCCAAGCAAAGAGCCAATTACCGCTTCCGTGAGAACGCGGTCTTCGCCTGGATACCGACCATCACGTCTGTTTCTCGCCAAGCGGCGTTTGCGGGAAAGCCGCCGATCTATTTTCCGAACAGCATCCACACCACCGATAAAGAACCGGCGCTGTGGTCGCAATTCTGGGTGGACCAGGGGCTGACACCGCAGGAGGTCGCATACGCCAAGGGGCTGGGGAACGGCACCTTGGAAAACGTGGAGGAGATTGTTGCCCGGCCCAAGGTGCGTGTGGTCGGTCTGGTTGTCGACAAAGTGGACAAGATCATGCACGGCATGGAACTTGGCGCAGCGGGTATGCACAACCAGGTCCGCCAGTGGGCCGCAGGGCCGTTCTTGGCGCAATTGTTCGACCTTCTTCTGGAGAATGGATTCCGTGTATACCTGTCGTCGGATCATGGCAATATCGAAGCGTCAGGTTGCGGCCGACCCGCTGAAGGAGCCGTGGCGGACCTGCGCGGAGAACGCGCTCGGATTTATCCCGATTCCTTACTGCGAGGTCAGGTTAAGGAACGATTCCCAGATGCTCTGGAATGGCCGCCTATCGGGCTGCCGGAGGACTATCTGCCCCTGCTTGCCCCTGCTTGCCCCGGCTCGCGCCGCGTTTGTCCGCAAGACCGAAAGCCTTGTCGGACATGGTGGCGCTTCGCTTGAAGAGCTCATCGTCCCTCTGGTTCATATCGAGAGGAGGGACACATGAACGGGCGGAAAGCACAGATCGGCTTCAGCCAACGCATCAGGCTCGAATGGTTCGAGCAGACAGCCAATCTGATACTGGCCGGGAACGACAAGACCACAATCAATGACTCGCTCCAAGATCTGCTGCAGAACAAGGTGTCGGTCGGTGGAAAGTCCGTCAGGGGTAATCGGGAAAAGGTTATCACCATTCTCTTAAAGACCTGGCTTACCGTGCCCCGTGAATTGGAAAAGTTGCGGGACGAGGGTCTGGAGATACTCCAGGGACTTCCGCGTAAAGACCGAATCGCCATTCACTGGGGTATGGCTCTGGCTGCTTATCCTTTTTGGGGTGCGGTCGCCGCCCACACCGGCAGACTGCTGCGGCTTCAGGGAACAGCCGCTGCAGCGCATGTACAGCGACGAGTGAAAGAAGATTACGGAGAAAGGGAAACCGCATCACGGGCCGCCCGGCGCGTGCTTCGATCATTCATCGATTGGGGCGTTTTGAAAGAGACAGGCGACAAAGGCGTCTACGGCCAAGGGGATCACTATCCGGTTGAAGACCCCAGGCTCATTGCCTGGATGGTGGAAGCATCCCTCCGCGCCAGGGTGAACGGGTCGGCAGCCATAAAGGACCTGCTCGACAGCCCGAGCATCTTTCCCTTCCGATTGGCCCATATCTCAGCCGAGCATGTGGCATCGCTCTCGCCCCGTCTGAATATCCTGCGGCACGGTCTGGATGACGACCTTGTGATGCTGCGTGAAAAGGGAGGGGTAAAATGACCTTCCCACAGACAGCGCATGCCTTCAAACCTGATGATGCCAACGAGATAGCGAGCGGTTTTCAGGGCTTCCCGAATCCGACATTGCTTGAAGCTGGTGCCATTCCCATTCCAGAGATAGCACGCTTGGCTCTTCGGGAAGGCCAATGCACAAATCCGCTTTACCGGGTTCACCGCTGGTTTGCACGTCGGCTCGGGAGCCAATTCAGAGCCATCCTGATCGGGTTGTCTCTGAAGCCTGATGAAGCGGATCGCTTCTGGGATATGTACCTTGGGGATGTCCCACTTGAAGGGGCGACGGTCCTTGATCCATTCGTGGGAGGCGGTACCAGTCTTATCGAGGCGGAGCGTTGTGGGGCAAGAGTGATCGGCTATGACATCGACCCAGTAGCTACCTTCATCACGCGGTTTGAACTCGAAGCCAGGGCTCTTGATCCAATGGCACCTGAAATTGACTCGGTGTGCGAATCTGTGTCCTCAGAAATCACTCCTTTTCACCGAACAACCGTTCCCGATGTTGGCGAACGTGTGGTCCTGCACCATTTTTGGGTCGAGCTTAGGAAATGCAGTGCATGTGGGTCTTCATTTGAAATCCATCCCCACTACCAGTTGGCTTACAGCAAAGAAAAGGGACTCCAGTGGGTGTTCTGCAAAGACTGCCATGAAGTGTCCGAGCTACCCATTGGCCGGAAAGAAATACGATGTGGATGTGGGACGCGCACCCGGATCGCACAGGGAACTCTGACTCAAGGGAAAGTTCAATGTCCGGCATGCGGCACGATCTCCGGGCTCGGTGATCGTGGGGACAATCCTGCCAGACCTGAGTGGAAGTTGTTCGCACAGGAATACCTCGAGGAATCCTCCGATGGCATCATGCGCCATTTTAAAAAGGCTACCAAGGGTGATCGTATCCGTTACGGTCGCGCCCGCCGTCTTTTAGAGGATACTGAAAAGGCCTGATGATTCACGGATTTTTCCGCTACCGAGAGCTATTTAATGATCGACAACTTCTACACCTCACATTGCTTGGCCAGGCTATCAAGAGTGTCCAGGGGGCACAGGAACGGCGGCTTTTGGGCATGGCTTTCAGCGAGCACCTTACGACAAACTGCATGTACACGGCCTATGCCTTTGGCTACCGACGGATCAGCCCAATGTTCTCGATCCACTCGTACCGCCACATCACACGTCCCGTAGAGGTCAATCCTTGGCTTTACGGCATTGGACGAGGCACCTTCCCGAATGTGCTGGGCAAGATCGCAAAAGCGGTCGCGTTTTCGAAAGAACCTACTGAACTTGATCCGAACGGAGGACGCAAGGCATCTCGCCAACATCGTACAACTACACCAGTGGTTTCCGGGCATCCGTGGAAAGTCTTGGGCGGTTCATCTCGGGCATCCGTTGTAACAAGAACTTCAGAGGACCTGCAGGGAATACCGGACAGCAGCATAGACCTGATCCTTACGGACCCGCCATATTTCGACAACTTGAGCTACTCGGAGCTATCCGATTTCTATCTTGCTTGGCACCAGTCTCTCGGAATTGCGGAGCCTCCATACGACAACTCCTCAACACCGGCTCCGATCAAAGCAAACCTTGCCTTGTCGAACCGTGCGGAGGCGTCCGTTGACGCCTATCAAGAGCGACTGAAAAAGATATTCGCGGAGTGTCAACGGGTTCTTAAACTCAACGGCGTTTGTGTCTTCACCTACCATCACAAAGCCATCTCTGCATGGCTCGCAGTTGGTGAGGCATTGGCCAGGTCTGGTTTCATTTGTACGGCAGTCCTCCCTCTTCGAGGTGAAGGAAAGGGCGACCTGCATTCATATAACGGCACGATAAAGTGGGACGCGGTATTCGTCTGCAGAAAGATCAAGCCAATATGGCCCACTGATACGGGCGATGTGGTTGTCAGCCGCGGGTCAATCGAGAAGGCAACCCAACGTTCAAACGATTTCGCCGAACAGCTTGAAGCGCACAAAGAAATAGGCTTCCGCGAACCGGATCGCCTTAACCTACAGCGAGCGCTGGTGGCTGCTTCCGCAATGACTGCAACAGGGAAAAACCTGAGAATACCCCTGCGCGCAGCACTGGAGGAAATTCAGAATCAAGGGGAAACCACATATGCCTAAACTCGATAAAGGGACCCTCGCGCTTACGTTCAAATTCGACTGTGATCGATTCCTTCGGTTTCGATTGGCGACCGATGCGGAGCGTGATGCCCTGGGCGTGGAGTCAGACACATACAAACGACCAGGCATTGAGTTGATCAAAGCCGCGGGGCGACGGTGGGAGGCCGATAAATATCAAGATCTACTCGATGTGTCTCCAGCCGACACGGTAGCCCACGTTCTCAAAGATGAAGTTGATCCGCTTGTAGGTCGGCAGCTGTTCGGCAAGGTTACGGACCTGTTTGTAACACTCAGGCAGCCGACACCACCGCCTTTCTTCGTCGAGGCGGGGTTCGAGGTGCCTTCCAGCATCACGCCTGCTCTCCAACAGGCCTATGACAACTATGGCCTTGAGACGGTGCGCGTTCGGCCAGACATCTTGTGGGTTCGTCCTTCAGGGACGGGGGCACCTTTGATCGGTGATCCTGATCCCGTGCCTGAATATGAGATTCACGTCGTCGATGTGAAAATGGCCGCCGAACCATCTCTACGGCATTTTACCGAGGTCACTTACTATGCGCTCGCATTGGCGGCCGCATTGGTGGAGCAAGGACTATCGGACCGATATGCCGTCAGCGCGGAGGGCTTCATTTGGCCCGGAAGCCATGATGCAAATGCCTTCCGCAACTTGGTAAATGACCTCCGATCCCGCAGGGAGACAGATCCGGTTACATCGGCGCTCCTCGACACACTTGTACCAGTTCCCTATGAGGTCTACCAGGTCCATGTAAAGCAATTCTTCGAGGAACGACTCTTAGCAGTTCTTGGGCAACAGCCGAATGAAGCAACTTGGCATGTTGGCCCCAAATGCCAGCTCTGCGACTACGTCCGTTACTGCCGACAAGATGCCGAGAATTGTGACCACCTCTCTCGGCTTCCCTGGCTCAATCAAGGTCAAGCAGAGCTGCTGCGCGAACATGGAATTGTCTCTACCCAGGCATTGAGAGACGCCATCAGCAACAACACCGCAGATTGGGGGGCTGCTGAAGCATCGAGTCATCAGTTGCGAGCCGATGCGCCAGCATTGGCCGTTCGTGCAGAGGCGTTACATTCGGATCAACCAGTTGCCATCAACGGCCGTCGATGTGCGCTTATGCCCGCCTGGAGCGATCAGAACATCTTCATCACCATTCATTTCGATCCAGGTTCAGGTATTACCTTTGCCCTGGGGGTTGCACGCGTGTACTTCCCACCCGGGCGGAGCCAAGGCGATCCGCCAGAGACGGAGGAACAGGTGTTCGTCGTAGATCGGGTCGATGCAATGAATCCTGAGACCGAGCGTGCCCGGTTGGTAGAGTTCGTCACGCTTGTCTCAAGGTGGCTGGAAGATGTCTCCGATACAAACAGAAATCTGGCGGCTGCGGACCGTGCGTCTTCTCACATCTTCTTCTGGGACATGCTTGAGGTTCGCCAACTCAGGAGAATGTTTGAACGTCATATGAACCACCCGGATGTGGTCGATTTGATTGAACTCCTTATTCGGCTCTTTCCACCGGATCAGGTGTTGCCGGACCCCGAGTTGTTCAAGTCTCAACCCGGCACCATCGTTAAAGATGTTGTCCGTCTTCTCCTTGGACTTCCAATTCCGCATGACTATGCCCTATTCGAAACAGCCAACATCCTTTTCCCAGTCATGAATGAAGACGGCGATCCTTAGACACTTTGATTCTCGGTTTCCCAACAATACGCGAGATGAGCTTTACGAAGGGATCAAGAATGCAACGCGCGTTCATCTGCGTGCACTTCAACATATCGTGCGCCGATTGCGGGAGCACTACCGGGATCGCCTTACCCTTCGAAAGGCGTCGTTCAGTGCGGCTCCGCCCACCCAAACGCGAGTACCTCAACGCGCAAGAAGTCTTATCGCCTTTGAGAAGCTGAATGTCGCCTGCCAGGAAATGGAAAACCGTCAACGCCGGCAATTGCCCGTTGTCGAGCGGGAGGCCCATTTCTTTTCGATCAGGAATCTGCAACCCGCGACTGGTGGGGTGTATGACAGCTCCATCGATGAGGTCCGCGTTTCCGATCCACGCTATGCCGGGGCAGAGCTGTTGGCTTTCACATTCGCCCCGACATCAAGAGATGCCCGAATCAATGAGGGGGAGTTTCTTGTAGCGATATCCAATGAAGATGACGAACTCGATCTCGACTTCCCCTGGCGCAGGCATTTGGGTTTGTCGTTTCCGGATGCCCAGGCATTGCTGAATGGTCGAGGACTTACCGATGGGTGGATGGTCAATGCGACCTTGGGACGGGTGTTGCAGGTCGATATCGTCCGATTGGAGGCGATGCAGGAGCCACCCTTCGTCATCTTGAAACCATCCAATAGCAGCTTATTCGAAATGGCGCAGGAGGAAGGGATTCTCGACATGGGACGTCCCATTATCCTTGATCCGCTATTCCAGGATTTCTCAAGTCGGAGAATTGAGCAGGCACTTCGTGCCGTGGGAGGTAACCCTCCACCAATGAGAAGACGAAGGAGGAGGGGCTGATCATGGCACGTCGAACCCAACATCCCAGAATAGAGCCTGCTCACGGATTTATGTACGAACCTGCGACACTGCAGGTGACCCGCAGCCATGCAAGTATCGATGACCTTTTGAACCAGGTATCCGCCTATCTGAAGAACGAGTTTAATCCGCGACAAGAGGAATCGTTCCGCAGGTCGTTTTGCGAACGACTGTCTTTACTGTGGGGCCCGCCAGGAACCGGAAAAACGACCGTGATGGCAGGCGTAATTCTCGGATGGATAGAACATGCATGGGAATCCGGTCAGCCGATTACCGTCGGGGTCGGAGCCAGTAACTACAATGCAATCGATAATGTCTTGCGGGAAGTTGCAGATCTGCTGCAGCGTCGTCAGGCAAACCTCGGCGATCATCCAGGCAACGTGAGGATCGCACGTGTACGCAGTGCCTCCGCCAAACCCCCTCTTGATGATCGCATTGAGGATATCGCCCGTACATCACCGGCGGCAACCGCATTGGCGGATGCGATGAGAGATCAGCAGGAATGTGTCGTGGTGGGCGGAACTTGGCAACAGATGGGGCGCATCGCTGAAGCCGCCTCTGGTAATGGCACACCTGCGGCCAATTGGTTCGACCTACTGATTATTGATGAGGCTTCACAGGTGCCGGTGGCCTCTGCGGCGGCTTACTTTCTGCTTCTACGCGATGATGGACATGTGGTTCTCGCTGGTGACCACAAACAGCTCGGCCCCATTTACGGGTTTGAAATGCGTGATAGCGCCCAGGGCCTATTCGACTGCGTGTTTTCTTACGTGCAAGAGACCCATGATAAAGAGCCCGTCGCCCTTGACCGAAACTACCGGACGAACACAGAAATCTCGGGATGGCCGAAAGAAAGGTTCTACAGCGAGGGATACGAAGCCTTCTTCCCGGAGCGGAGACTTGATCTTACCTTGCCACCAGCGACCGGGAATCCTCCAACCGATTGGCCCGACACTCTTCCATGGACCGACCTTTTCATTCAGCTTCTTGATCCTGATATTCCTGTCGTCGTCGTCAATTATGGCGTCCACACGTCTACGCTTTCGAACCCGTTTGAAGCACAAATGGTGGCTGCTCTCTCGTTGCTCTATCGACGCACCCTTACTGGAGACGGCAACGGTCCAGGTGACCAGGAATTTTGGACCGAGCACCTGGGCATCGTGACCCCGCACCGGGCACAGATGTCCACGATTCGCAATCTGCTCGTGGATGCAGCCGGTATGCCTATGGACCCGCCGCCCTTCGTCGATACCGTTGATCGCTTCCAGGGACAGGAAAGAGATTTGATGATAGCGAGCTATGTGGTTGCGGACCGGGATTTCGTTGCAGCGGAGGAAGCTTTCATTCTGAATCCGCGCCGGTTCAATGTCACCCTGACGAGGGCGCGCAGCAAGTTCGTGATGTTTGTAAGTGATGCCGTTCTTCAGCGTCTTCCTGCTGATGCCGACGTGGCTCGGGATGCAGCCCATCTTCAGCTTTTTGCCGAGAACTACTGTACATCCATCGAAGCGGAAATCACTTTGCCGTATTTCGACGGAGATCAGGTCAAAGAAATGCAATGCCGTCTCAGGGGAAGGCGGGACGCACCTTAGCGAGATGAACATTAGGACTATGACCTCCCGCGATCACATGACCACGGATATCATCTCCCGGGCTCAAGGCTGCCTCCTCGGGCAGCTCGCCGGTGATGCGTTGGGAAGCCTGGTCGAATTTCAAGCACCCGAACAGATCCGACGGGAGTATCCCAACGGCGTTCGGGAACTTGCCGACGGGGGGACTTGGAACACGATTGCCGGCCAACCGACCGACGATTCCGAGATGGCGCTGTTGCTGGCCCGCCTGCTGGTGGATCAGGGGCGGCATGATCCCGAGGAAGCCAGGAAGGCCTACCTGTTCTGGCTGGACTCCGGGCCGTTCGATTGTGGCATGACCGTCTCCGGCGGCCTGCGGGGTCGTCCCAATCCGGACAGCCAGGCCAACGGGGCGATGATGCGGGTCAGTCCGCTGGGCATCTTCGGAGCCAAACATGATTTGGAGCATGTGGCCGAGTGGGCACGACAGGATGCCGCGATCACCCATCCCCATCCTGTCTGTCAGCAAGCCAATGCATTGTTCACGATGGCGATTGCCCACGCCGTCCGCCATGGAGGCGACACCCGAAACCTGTACGAGCAGATCGTGACCTGGGCGGTAGACATGGAGGTGGATGGGAGCCTTCTGGAAGCGGTCCGAGGTGCCGTCGAGGCACCACCAGCCGACTATGTCCACCAGCAGGGGTGGGTCCTGACGGCATTCCGCAACGCCCTGTGGCAGCTTCTACATGCCCCGAACTTGGAGGAAGCCGTCGTTGATACCGTTATGCGAGGCGGAGACACCGACACCAACGCCGCCATCTGTGGTGCGCTTCTTGGCGCTGTGTGGGGCCGGAACGCGATTCCCGACCAATGGACCGAATGCGTGCTGAATTGCCGCCCTGCGGCCGGACAACCGCATGTGCGCCGTCCCCGGCCGGAGTGCTTCTGGCCGGTGGACGCTTTGGAGCTGGCGGGGATGCTACTCGATTCGAAGGAGACGCGATGAGCTTCCCAAAGGATGTCGTCGATATGGCGCTTGTCGCCTCGGGACGTTGCTGTTGTATATGCCATAAGTTTTGTGGCGTCAGGATTGAGACGCATCACATTCGGCCTGTTTCCAAAGGGGGAGACGACAGCTTCGAGAACTGTATTCCCCTCTGTTTTGATTGCCACGCGGAGGTTGAGCACTACAACAATCAGCATCCAAGAGGGCGAAAATTCTCCGAAAGCGAACTATCGAAACATCGTGACAACTGGTTCTCAAAGGTCGAAGAGCTGAATACGCTCCCACCGCTTCCAAACGAAGTACCCCATGTTATTCAGACAGTCTCAGGAAAGGGTAACATGGTTGCAGGGCGCGATTTGAACATTAGCACCGAACGGGTGGTCAGGAAGACGATTGTCCAGACCGATCCGGGCGGCAAACACATTTCAAATACCACCGCCCGCAAAATTCAAGAGATGGTGAAGGAATATATCGATATTCACACGTCGGCAGGTAAGGAAGCGCAGCGAGCGGCCCAACGGATTTGGAGCAGTTTGAAGAAAGAATTCAACGTAACCAGTTATAAGGAAATTCCCGCCCAGGATTCAGACCGTGCAATCCAGTGGCTTCATGCTCAGATCGCAATGGCCAGACCCAAAATCCGCAGGAAGGCCCCAGAGAAATGGAAGCAGAGTTTTTTCAAGCCGATCTATGCACGTGCAGGCGAGCTTGGAATTTCCAAAGAAGACCTCTACCTGCTGGCACAAGAACGATTGGCCCTTAAGAAACCGATCCGATCCCTGAAGGAGCTGACACAGCGCGATCTCCAGCGTTTTCACCATATCATGATCTATGAAGTTAAGAAGTCTGAGAATGAGCCATGAACCTGTTGGTCGCCAGGCACGGAGGTGAAATCCAGATCAACGCCATTTCCGCCTCACCGGGAGCGTCCTGATCTTTGATAACCCGTTGATATTGAAGGTGTTCGGTTAACTGCAAGAGAAAGAGAACGGTTATGAAGAGGGTTGCACACGGGGAGCCAAGTGAAAACAAGGGGTTAGGTGAAAACCTAACCCCTTTTCTTTATGTCTATGGCGCATTCATGACGCACTCGATTGTTATTGCCGTTCTTCGCGTACCCGCGCCGCTTCGCGCAGCCTTTCTGATACTTCCACGAGCTGTTCTCCTGCATCCCCGTCCCGCAGATTCCAGCAGTTATACCGGGATTTTCTCAAGTGGCCCGAGACCTCATGCCGTTACTAACCGGATTAGGATTTGTCACCAGGTCCGGTACGTGCCGACGTCGAATCGGTGGGGGACGCCTTCGCAGCTGGTTTGTCCCCGGCGTCGTCCAGGATGGTCTCCAGTGGATTGCTCCGGGCCTGCTTATCCAGGATCCCCTGGAGTTCCTGCGCCTTGACCTCCCGGTCGATTTCTTCTTTCATCGCGCTCAGCATGCGGCGACCGCGCCCGACCCACAACCCCGCGGTGCGTGCAACCTTGGGCAGGCGCTCGGGTCCTACTACCAACAGCAGGATCACGCCGATGAGGGCAAGCTCCCAGAATCCAATGTCGAACATGAACCGATCCTAGATTACAGATGCTCTCAATTACCGATAACCTTGAGCGAGCGGATTTTCACGGAAAAATTAGCCGCAAATCAACGCAACTGGACGCCAATCAACACTATGGAATGAAGAATCGTCGATGATAGCGAGCCGATTCCAGCCGTTTTGCGTTGATTCGCGTTCATTGCTTCAATAACTTTAGTGCGCGAAGCGCACCATAGTTGAAACTATGGACGTTAAGTCCCTTCACTTTCAGTCCGTGGCTTGTCCACGGATGAGGACTTTAGTCCTCCAGACTATGGACTTTCAGTCCATAGTGGTTGATTGCGGCAGAGGAAAGCATTCCCTAAGAGGCTGTCTAAAAACTAAACGGTTGATTTTCATAGAACCGTACCCGTAGCCCACCGGTCAGGCGTCGTATTTGGTGGGCACAGCCCACCCTACAGGTTAGTTAGTTCTTATTACAGTCTCTAAGGAGCAAAACCAAAATAAAGGTGATCGGTACTTCGGGACCGCTGTACCAGTGCTTCAGAGACTGTCTAAAAACTAACCCATTGATTTTAGAAGCTGTCTGGTTAAAATGGGTCGTAGCTCGTAAACGCTGGGTTTCGTTCCTCAACCCAGCCTACTCCCGACTATGACCTACGGCCCTTTTTTAGACGGCCTCTCAGATCTTCTCCCGGTCCTTGTCCGCCACCGTGGCAGAGGCGACCCTATCGCCCTCGGTGCCACGCTTGGCGGCTTCCTCCCCGAGTTGCTTGGGCTCGGTATCCTCCTGCTCGGGCTCTGCCATGGCACTGCGAAAACCCTTTACCGCGTTGCCCAGATCCGAACCGATGCTCTTCAGTCGCTTGGTGCCGAAGAGCAGCAGCACGATCACCAATATGATCAATAGTTGCCAGATGCTGATGCCGCCCATTCCCATGATCTTCGGTCTCCTCCGCCACCACCCCGCAGGGTGGCCGGTAGTCTGTTCTTGCCCCCGAGGCACCGGGCGTCGATTAGTGGATCGCGACAGGACGCGCGATGCACGTACCAGGGTATGGATTCTTGATCATAACTCAAAAAAGGTTCGTTTCAGCAGAGATTATTATTCGGTTGCCCTGTCAGTCTCGTTTCGATCATGATATTCATGCCGAGCTGCATTCGAGGGGCTGGCCACACTGTCTGCATCGGTAGATCTGTCCGGATCTGATTCGGTTGTGCCTGATGCTGGTGAACTGGTGGGTGCGGCAGGCGCAGCGGTAGTCATACCGGCGCAGGCATCGGACCTGTAAGCCGTCTACGGGGTAGTTGTGGCAACGTTCGGGCGCTGCACCGAAGAGGGCCATGATCGCGCGCCATTCGCGCCCGTGGGGGGGAACCTGGAGTCCGAACAGGCTGAAGGCCACCAGGTGCGCCGTTTCGTGAGGAACCGTTTGGGAAAGGAACGCCTGGGGATAGTGCTCCAGCAGGTGTGCATTGTAACGGACCAGGCAATCGCCTCCGTCCGTGACACGTACCTGTCCGGCGCTGGTCCCGCGCAGATCGAAGCAGACGCTCGGCATTGCGAACTCGGCGTCGAAATGCCGCGCCGCCAAATCACGCAGCCTGGTGGTTAGCCGCTCGGCCCGGTGCCGTAGGTGGTCGCTGTCTTTGGATTCTGTTCTCGATGGCATGTGTCGTCCGCCGTTTGCCTGTAAGATCAGTCCGTGTGGTGAAGTCTACGAGCCCCTACCGTGCCATTCCAGCAGGGATGGCCGGAATCCAGCTGCCGGGGATGGCAAAAACAGTGGGGATTCGAATCGTTAGGTCACACAACTATTCCGCTTCGAATTTAACCTCTACCAAAGAATGTCGTACGCACCTGTGCCCTGGGCCGACGATGCTTGGCCTTGCTCAGAACTGATCGAACGGGTAGACTTAATCGGATCAGGAAACAGCGGATATTTGGTAGTTTGGAGCATGGAACCTGAACGCCACTAAGGCCCCGTGATCGGGGTTTTTTTTTGGCTTCCAGCCGGGGCGGGATGGGGTGGGTCGCGATCCGATCCGCGCGGCGGGAGTCTTTCGTTAAAGTGGGCCTTGTGCCTGATGTATCCCCAGATTATTTCAATCTAAAACAACAAGTTGTGACGCTCATTTACTATAAATTTGGACATGCATGGGGTATTGTGGTTCCTGGAAAGTCACCACACCGACCAGGAGCCCCCCATGCATGTCAGCCTCATTTTACATCACTGCCTGGAGCCGTTGTTGCAACATCTCCACCGTCGTCGGCGTGTGGCGACGCTGCTGGATGCCGTA
>Ga0209679_1000055_pt1 | contig 57104 bp, 57 predicted proteins | sample WorMetHEROISLAND_4_FD_187408 | JGI IMG/M metagenome (GOLD analysis project Ga0209679, IMG submission 187408) | Marine gutless worms symbiont microbial communities from Max Planck institute for Marine Microbiology, Germany - Olavius sp. 2 HERON... ...
CTGAACATCAATCAGAAAACCGCTTGGTACATGATGCAACGGATTCGAGCGGAAATGGCAATCCCGGGAGGCATGAAACTACTACAAGGCATTGTAGAGGCTGATGAGGCTTACATCGGGGGGAGGCCAGGAGGCCGCAAAGGGAAGAATCCACGTGGGCGTGGGACGCGCAAAACGCCAGTCATCGGCGTGGTAGAGCGCGGTGGTCGGGTTCGCGCACAAGTTTCCGATAGCGTATCAGGGCGGAAATTACTGTCTTTCATAAAAGAGTGCTGGTAACGGCGTACCGTCCCGATCCCGCGCGCTGGAATACCGATTTCAGGAAGCGTAATCAACCGCTATGGACTGGAAGTCCATAGTCTGGAGGACTAACGTCCTCATCCGTGGACAAGCCACGGACTGAAAGTGAAGGGACTTAACGTCCATAGTTTCAACTATGATGCGCTTCGCGCACTAAGGTTATTGAAGCAATGAATATGGGGTCAGACTCGATTGGTTTGCATTGGATCACGTACTGTGGATATCCTGGAATGACGAAGCGTGGGAAACTTAACACAAAACCAGAAATCAATTGAGTCTGACCCCATTGATTGCCATTGATTATAAAGAGGATGAAACGGGCAATCCTGATATATCGAGTAAAACCACAGCGTTACCCATAATTGAGAACATCCCCTAGTGAAAGGCTCAAGCGGACGCTCATAAACTTACACCGCTCAGCATGGGCGTTGGGGGGAAATTGAAGAAGTAGAGCATGAAACCATCACAAGCCCTGAAACGGCATCGGGCCGAGATCAGACGTATCATCACAAGCCACCGTGCAGGCAATGCCAGAGTGTTCGGCTCCGTGCTGCATGGCAAGGATGACGGGAGTAGTGACCTCGATCTTCTAATCGATCCCAGGGAACACATGACGCTCTTCGACATCGGGGCGATCCGCTACGAGTTGAGGGAGTTGCTCGGTGTCGAAGTGGACGTGCTTACCCTGAATGCCCTTCCCGACAGTTTCCGTGACAAGGTGCTGGGCGAGGCCGCACCCATATGATTAATAATGCCGGCCTCCGTTTAGATGACTATTTGCGTTGATTCGCGGATAACGCTTCCGCGTGAGTCCTGCTCGCTCAGTGTTATCGATAGTTGAGCACATACTTAGGAGAATGCAGCGTGACAACGACCCAAGACGTACTGCTCCCCGACATCGGAGATTTCTCGGATGTAGAGGTCATCGAGGTCCTGGTACAACCCGGTGATCAGGTCGGCGTCAATCAGTCCCTGCTTACCCTGGAAAGCGACAAGGCGACCATGGAGATCCCCTCCCCCCTGGCCGGCGAGGTCGTCTCCGTCGCGGTGGTGGTAGGAGACAAGCTGAGCCAAGGGGATCCGGTACTGACCCTGACGCCCCCGACCTCGGCCCCGGCGGCCAAGACACAGACCGCTGCACCGGCGGCCACACCGGAAACGACCCCGGCGGGGATCGAGTCGACCCCCGAACCCGTGACCGAGCCGGCGGCAATCGGTCCCAGACCGGGCGAGGCGGAACGCCGCTGGACCCCGGTGCCCACGCGACCGGAAGACCTGGCCGTCATCGCCACGGGACGTAAGCCCTACGCCAGCCCCGCCGTGCGCCGCTTTGCCCGCAAGCTGGGCGTCGATCTGACTCTGGTAGAAGGCTCGGGCCCTAAGCACCGCATCCTCAAGACCGATGTCCAGGACTATGTCAAAAAGACCCTGGCCCGCGGTGCCGCTGCGGCGCCGGACGCCAGCCTGCCCTTCCGGCTCCCCCCCGCCCCTGAGATCGACTATGCCAAGTTCGGCGAGGTCGAGCTGGTTCCCCTGCCGCGGATCAAAAAGATCGGCGGGAGCCGTCTGCACCTCAACTGGATCAGCGCCCCCCAGGTCACCCAGCACGATGCGGCGGACGTCACGGACCTGGAGGCCTTTCGTGCATCCCGGCGGGAGGCCGCGGCCAAGGAGGGCCTAAAGCTCACCTTCCTGCCGATCCTGATGAAGGCGGTCGCCAAGGCCCTGGACCGGTTTCCCAATCTCAAAGCATCGCTCACCGGCGACGGCGAACGCTTGGTGCTCAAACACTTCACCCACCTGGGCGTAGCAGTGGACACCCCCGACGGCCTCGTGGTCCCGGTCATTCGGGACGTAGACAAAAAAGGCATCTACGCGCTCGCCCGCGAGCTCGCGGAGGCCGGTACCAAGGCCCGGGAAGGCAAGCTGCTGCCCGGAGACATACAGGGGGGCTGCTTCACCATCTCCAGCCTGGGAGGCATCGGCGGCACCGCCTTTACCCCCATCGTCAATGTCCCGGAAGTCGCCATCCTGGGCGTCTCCCGCGCGGAAATGAAACTGGTCTGGAACGGCAAGGATTTCATTCCCCGCCGTATCCTGCCCCTGTCTTTCTCCTACGACCACCGCGTGATCGACGGCGCAGAGGCCGTGCGCTTCACCGGCCTGTTGCGGGAACTCCTGGAAGACATTCGGAATCTGCTGCTCTGATTCCAAACCCTAGGGTGGGCTGTGCCTGCTGCTCTGGTAAAGAAAACGACGAATCACGCGAATCTGCGCGGATCGGATTTGTGTGATTTGCGCGATTCATGGTTTCTCCTATCTGTCAGGTCCTGTAAGTTCTTCATTGCTTCAATAACTTTAGTGCGCGAAGCGCATCATAGTTGAAACTATGGACGTTAAGTCCCTTCACTTTCAGTCCGTGGCTTGCCCACGGATGAGGACGTTAGTTCTCCAGACTATGGCTTTCAGTCCATAGTGGTTGATGTCCAGTGTGTGTCTGTCCTCCCGAAGTGGCGTTCAGCATCCATGCGTATATGCAGCACACGCACAATCAAAACGCCCGTCTCCTTCGGGAGGTAGAATCGAAGACCGCTTTTCGGGACAGACTATAGACGGCCATCAGCGCTCAGCCTGGCCTCGACTTCCTCCATGACATCAGTGACCGACCTGTCGCTTACGCCACTGCTCAATCCTTCCTGTATGGCCTGTTTCAACGCCAGGAACTTGGCGTTCTCCTCCTGATCGCGGCGTACCAGGTCGCGGATGTACTCGCTATCATTCGTGTACTCACCGGCAGCAATCTGCGCCTTGATCCACTGCTCCTGTTTGTCCGTCAGGGTAATCGTCTTTCTGGTGGTTCCCATGCACTGGTCTCCAAGAGCGGATCGGATTCGGGTGATTCATAGTTCCTCTTCTGCCTAGAGAGATGCAGGGTGGTTACTTCACCATCGAAGGCAGCGACAGCAGAATCGCCTGCTGCCTATAAAATTGTGGCCGCATCCCCGATCACCCCAAACCGCTACGCCACTTCCTTTGCAGACATCCACTTGTGAAGCGCCACTTTCTGCTCGGAACAGTTTTTCCCGGCACCTCCCCCATAGCCAGCAAATAAATCTCCACAACATTTCGTAGACTTAACGCATACATGTGGAATGACCTGGCTCTTAGGCACTTCATATTGATACATCAGCCACTTTATAAGCGTGATTGAGGTTCTTTCTTGCTTCTCTGTAATCTTATCCCCTGGCGCGGCCACATGCTCTATACCAATCGAACGTCTATTCATGGGCTTTTCCCCAGCGTGCCATGTTGCGTCCGAATCGTTAACCATTTGTACCAAGGTGCCGTTACGATCAATGATGTAATGCGCCGACGCACGTTTCCCCGGTGGTGCTTTTTTAAACCACTACCTTCCTTTAGGTCTTGCGCTAGTTCACCCAACCACCGTTCTACTCTGTCTTCCTCGATCTGCGTGAAGTGCTCCCCGTTCACTCCGAGTTGGCCACCCTTGCTGCGGGCCAGCCGGTAGGCGTGGGCCAGGATGTCTTCCCGGTAGATCTTGTCGTACCGCGTGTAGAACCGAAAGTCAGGCGCTTCCTTCGCTTTCGCATGAAGTGCTTGCTGAAGCTTCTGTAACTTTGGGTGGAACTTGTAGGCTCATACCAGTTTCCTGTACCTCGCTTCGTTCAACACTGTCCTCGAACTGAGGCCCCTTCCTTCCACCGGCATTACCCGGCTTCATCGGTACTACGGGCCTCCCGCCACCCCACACGGCCCAGCCTGGCCCTCACGGGTTGCCGGTTGGCCCTCACGCGACGCCTCCGCATGGGGCTTCCCGTGTTGCATCGCCCTCCCCTTTTCATGCATGCTGTCGCCACTACCCCGGCGGAATCATCAGGTGCTCTTATCGCTCGCTTCCCCAATGATGGCGGTCTTCCCCAGATTACAGGCGGGTCGGCTTCCGCATTATCCTTTTCGAGGCCTGCTCAGCGTTCACTGCACGTTACGGCCTGCATGATCGCGGGGCCACTTACCTGGCCCTTTACACCGAAGGCTTCGGCCGCGTCGTTACCTCTGTGACCGCTCCGATTGCTACCGGCTGGAGCGACAGTTGCCGGAGAAGAAGGGAAAAAGGACGAAAGGGTCATGCGACTGAAGAAAATGGTGGATGAAATTGATGATATTAAGAAAAAATATCCCGATGGTCTCGAACAAGAAACCCAGTCTCTACTGGTTCGACTGAAACGGAAGGATCCGGAAGCATACAAGCGACTGCTCAATGAACATCGTGAGGGATAAGGCAGAAAACAGACTCGGAAAGGGCCGGGGGGAGGGGATCATACAAAAATGGGGAGTGGTTGGTGAACCGCTCTACGCTAACCACTTAAAATTTACCGCTATCCAAAATTCACTTCAATGTTCCCATAACCCACGGATTGCCGCGATGCCTTGGGCGCCGTGGGCGAAAGCCGTATCCAGGTCGTCGGGTCCCAGGCCACCGAGGGCATAGACGGGCAGCCCGGCACCTTCGGCGAGTGCGGCGAAGCGTCCCCAGCCCATAGGTCGGGCGTCCGGGTGGCTTCGGGTCGCCCGGACCGGCGAGAGCAGAGCATAGTCCAGGCCCAGGTGCGCGGCACGGGACAGGTCTTGGGCATTGTGGCAGGACGCCCCGACCAGGCGCCGGTCGTCCAGGGGTCTGCGCACGAAGACGGCCAGGCGCCACCCGGTCAGATGCAGCCCGTGGCAGGGGAGATCCCGGACCAGGTGAGGGTCTCGGTTGAGCAGCAGACGAGCGCCATGATGTGCGCAGAGTCGGAACGCACCCTGGACCAGGTCGGCATAGTCGTCATCGCTCAGATTATGGGCACGCAGCTGCACCAGGCGGACACCCCGTGCCAACGCATGCTCCAGACAATCCATGAAGCGATCGGGGATACGGGGGTCTTCGCCGGTAATCAGGTAAGATTCGGGCAGGCGTAGCGCCGAGATAATCGGTCTGTCCGCCGCCGGAAATGCCGCGGGGTCCATGGCATCGGGATGGACCCAGGCGATCGGCTGACCCTCTCGTCCATGGGGATCGCCCGCATAGCCGATCACGCGGTGGACGTCGAGCAAAATGTGGCAGTCACCGTAGTCATGGTGGACTCGGATCAGAGAGCGGGACGATAAGAGCCGGATCCCGAGCTCCTCATTCAGCTCGCGGGCCAAGGCCGCTGCTGGGGTCTCACCAGGCTCCAACTTGCCTCCGGGAAACTCCCACCGCCCCCCCTGATGGACCCGATCCGGGCGTTTGGCAATGAGAATTCGCCCCTGGGGATCTGCCAGGGCCGCGGCGACGACATGGATGTGTCCGTTCAAAGGGTGCCTTTTCTAGCGCCCGCGTCCATAATGGTTATTCCTATACTCAGGTTTTTAGACAGCCGCTTAGAGGCTGTCTAAAGACTAAGCCATTGGTTTTCATAGAACCGTACCCGTAGGGTGGGCTGGTGCCCACTGGTCAGGTGTAGTATTTGGTGGGCACTACAGGTTAGTTAGTTCTTATACAGTCTCTTAGCTCAAGCAAAAACAGCCGCGATTTCGGCTTGGATCGCTTCGGCCGTGGCGCGCGGGTCCTCGGCATCACGGATTGGTCGCCCGACGACGATAAAATCGGCGCCGTTTTGAAAGGCCTGGGTGGGGGTAACGACACGCTTTTGGTCGTCTACCGGGCGATTCTGCACCGGGCGGATACCGGGGACGACGATCATGAGCTGGTCGCCGAGCTCTTGTCGGAGGGACGAAATCTCCAGACCGGACGAAATTACGCCGTCGCAGCCGATCTCTAACGCACGTTGCGCGCGCGAGCGTACCAGTGTCTCCACATCACACTGGAAGCCGAGGTCTTCCAGGTCACCCTGATCCAGGCTAGTCAACACCGTGACAGCAAGGATCTTCAGCCCGTTCTTTTCGCCGACGGCGGCTCGCAGCATTGAGTCATTGCCGTGCACGGTAGCAAAGTCTATGCCCCGATCTTTGAGTTGGCGCACCGCGCGGGCCACCGTTTCCGGTACGTCGAAGAACTTCAGGTCGCAGAAAACCCGCTTGCCGCGCCTCAGTGGCTGTTCTACCAGTTCGAAGTAGCAGCCGGACATGAAGAGTTCCAGGCCGAGCTTGTAGAAGCTGACCGAGTCGCCGAGCAATTCCACCGTCTCCAGAGCGGTATCCCTGTCGGGTACATCCAGCGCCAGGATCAGGCGCTCTCTGACTGGAGTATCTTTCCGCGAACGCATGTCGATCCCATTTCTCTCGCCGGAGCAGGAACAACATTTTACCCATGATTCGTTTCATCGAAATTTTATGGTAGAACCAGCCCCTGTCATCTCGACCATCGGGAGCTGTCATCCCGAGCGTGGCGAGGAATCTTCTTACCTTGCAAAGGTTCCTGGCGCATGAGATTTCTCGCCGCAAGGAACCGCGGTTCGGGAGGCCCTGCGGAATGCTCGGAGGCCCGGACCCTCCCTATGGATAAGCTGCGCTGTGCCCATCGCCTATCCTGCCCGTGCACCAGGCTCCGTCTGCCGCCGCTAGGCGATCCCGCTCATGCCCTGGCATATCGCAGCACGAACTCTTCCTCCAGCCGGTCGAGCCTGCTGCCGTGGGTCGAGGCGCGCTCCCTGATCGGACCCAGATCACCCAGATCGTCGTAGCCTTCGACAACATCCAGGCCGAACAGCTCGGCTTGCGCCTCCACGGCCCACCATCCGGCAAAATCCCCCTGGTGTCGGACCCGGAAACAGGAACGGGGATCTCGGTCTGGGGATCACTCGCTGCGCGGTCCGCATCTATCAGCGTGCGCTGACGCACCCAGAACGCCAGCCGGCCGAGCTTGTCCCGCGCCTCATGCTCGGCTCTGCCGTCACCATTAGCGGCGCGATTCAGGTAGGTGCGACCGGAGCCGAGAAAGAAGATGGGCGCATAGTGCTCATCCAGCCGCAGCAGCCGTCGCCAAGGCGTGATGGGGTCGCCTCGGGGCGCTTCGCGTTCCGCCCGTGCCAGGGCGTAACGCACCCGGGCACTGCCTGGAAACCGTTCCACGGCGTGCCGCAACAAGGGCCCGTGCCTGCTCCGGCTCCCCGCGGTCGAGCTCCAACAGGGCCGCTTCTCCGGCCGCGATCGAATCCCGGTCGATTGCCGGCAACAGCTGTTTGAGCAGGGCCGCGGCCCGGTCTCGAAAATAGCCCCGCGCTGTACGCGCCCAGCGGCGGGCCAGAAACGCGTCGTTGGCGATGAGCTCGATCTCCCGCCGACCGAGCCCGGACTCGACGGACGCCTCGCGCGGAGCGACGCCGGTCCTCTCATGATGGGGCGGGGATAGGGGCGATTCGGAATGATCTGTCTCGGCTACATGGTCCCCCCGATCCTCCACCTTTGGATCGGCGATCAGGTCGTCGCGCGGCAACGACGAGCCCGGAAACTGCGGCTTCGACGCGCGGTACTCGGCTGCGGCCTCATCGAGCTTGTCCTGGACCTTGAGCACCTCCACCAGTCCGGTGCGGGCGTATTCGTTGTCTGGAAACTGCGCTTGGGTCTTGCGGTACTCGGCCTCGGCCTCCGGGAACTTGTTCTGGGCCTTGAGTGTCTCGGCCAGTCCGGTGCGGGCGACGGCGTTATCGGGAAACCGCCCGACGGCCTCTCGGTACACAGCCAATGCGCCCGGCAGATCCTCACCAGCGCGCAGGGCCTCGCCCTCGGTGGTCCAGGCATAGCCGTCCCAGGGCTCGATCTTCTTGGCCAGACGCACCCATGCCAATGCCAAGGCCGGTCGGTTTCTGCGGACGGCAGAAGAGCCCCGCGTGGCCGCGCGCACCAAATCACTGCTATTGCCGCTATGATCGAAATAGCCGCGTTGCTCGGCCAGCAGCAGCTCCGCCTCTTCGACGGAGCCGGCGACGCCGTTTCTCAGCCGCTTGGCAATTGCTGTGTTACGTTCCGCCCACGCGGGGTTGTGAGTGGCCCAGATTTGGCGTGGCGCCTTGTTTTGCCACTGCTCGATGGCAACCTGCGGCAAGGATCCCCGGACCCAACCCCCGATGTCACCCCGCCGCTGATCGCGACGCAGCACGTGGCGCCAGAAGGACAGCCAACGGTCCGGAAAGGGGTAGGCCGCCAGCTTCAGCGCAGGCTGTCCTGGAACTCTTCGGCGGCCACCTGCGGGTCCAGCCAGCCCTCATCCTGGAGCCGCCACAAGGCGAGCCCGAAGCGGTTCAGGCCTTCGGCCAGCTCCTTCGGGAAACCGCCGGCCCGCGCGGCCGACGCCGGTGGCAGCGCCTGCAGACCGACCAGACCACAGTGCCCCCGATACCAGGGCTGATCCGGCGGCAACTCACAGAGCTGCCACCAGCGGTCTAAGAGGGAACGGTCTTGCTGGTGGGTCGCGAGTGCCAGCCAGGCATTCGCCTGGGGATCGCAGCTACGGCCTTCAGCGAGGCTGTCGAGATAGCGTCGGTCGGCGAGCATGTGGCGCGTCAGGGTTTGCCCGGAGCGGGTCAGTGACGAAGCCGCGACCAGGAGTTCGGTGACGCGGAGCCAGGCGTTGGTCGTGATAGAGGCGCTATCGGCGCCCTCGGGTAGCTCGCTCCGACCCCAGTAGGTCGCGATCCAGGCGGCCAGGGCCTGATCGAGATGGTCCGGGAATCCGCTGCCTTCGTCCAGGGTACGCAGCCATCCCAACAACAGTTCCACCGGCTCGGCTACCGTCAGATGCCCGAGTTCGGCCCGGCCCAACAGTAGGTCATGCAGGGCTTGGTTCGGGTCCGCGGCGAACGCGCGCAACCATCCGGGCACCTGGCCGCCGGCAAAGATGCGGTCGAGATCCAGGTTCACAGCAGGTCACCGTCCGTGTTGGCCGCATAGTCCGCGACGCTGGTCTGCTCCCGCAGCCAGAGGAGGTGGAGACTGCGTAGCATGGGTAACGAAGACAATGCCACCGGGGCGGCGATGCTGCCGATGCGCCACAGGTGCCTGGCGCCGAAGGCGCAGGTAGGATGCAGGACCTCACGGCGCGGTGAGTCGCAGGTGCCGCTGAGATCGAGGGTGTGGCCGGTCGCGGCGTCCAGGGGGGCGGGACAGAGGGCATCGGAAAGGTTGTCGTCCAGCACCGTGGGTGGCACCAACGCCCGGACTTCTCCCTCGAGATCCGAAATCCGGGCCAGGTCTCCGACTGCATAGCGAAAGACGAGGATGGGGATGGGACCGCCCTGCGCCACGGGATCATAATGGGCCAGCCCAAGCCGATCCCGTAACCGATCCGCCCAGTCGTCGGCATCTTGGCCGGGGGTATCCCCGAACAGGTCGGACAGGTCTTCCCAGAAGGCGGCGAAGACCGGACGGAGTTGGAGCTGCTTGGTCCAGCTGCGCAGCACGCTGTCGAGGTCGGCGAAACTCGCGGCGGAGATTCCGTTATCTGCGACGTCTTGGGCCAAGTGCCGTAAGCGGTCCTCGGTTATACCGCTCAACCGGGCGACAAAGGAGAGCTCCTCGGTGCGGATGAGGTGGAGACCCTTATCGCTGTACAGAAACGGGGAGTCGGGATCAATGGACCGGAAGATCTCCGGGCACAGGTCCGCGTCCGTATGCTCGATCTCCTGCGGCACCCCGGTGCCGGGCCCCTTCCGGTAGACCCGTTGCTCGAGGTACTTCTCGTGGCGGATGCGCCAGGCCTTGCTGTCAGCATGGGCACCGGCTGCGCCTGCCGCACGGTAGCTGTCGCAGCGGGCATCCAAGACGCCTTCGTCCAGCAGAGAGAGTTACGCGCAGCCATCCGGTACGGGGCCGAATCGACGGCGATAAGCGCCAAAAAGGCGCGAAAATCAGGATCCGTTTTGCCTAGAGGTCCCATTTTTCCAGCGGTTCGATGCCTGTGTACCGATGCTCTCAACTGCCGATGACATTGAGCTTACAGGATTCTCAGGGAAGATCTATCCGCAAATCAACGCCAAATAGATAAAGATTTGTCGAGCATGGTGAGCTGATTTCGACCGATTTGCGTTCATGTGCGGAAACAACACAATCCATTATGGATTCCGGGCTGAAGAACCAAATCCATGTTATCGGGGTAGTGGTAAATTTTAAAGTGGCAGCATCGTTCCATCTTGATTTTCATGTCCAGGTAGGGAACACCCTCTGTGGCGTTCCGGGACCCAAAACGTCTCATGCCAGCTTACAAATGTCCGGATCCAAGTCGACCGAGCGCGCGGCCGCACACAGGGCGGTTGACCGTTCACTGTGGATATTCACCGGTTCGATTTTTCCTAAAATGCCTTGCGTCTCTAAAAACGCCTTCAGTTGGGATCGCATGCCCACAATCAACCACTATGGACTGAAAGTCCATAGTCTGGAGGACTAACGTCCTCATCCGTGGACAAGCCACGGACTGAAAGTGAAGGGACTTAACGTCCATAGTTTCAACTCTGATGCGCTTCGCGCACTAAAGTCATTGACGCAATGAATACCTGACGATCGATCTTTACGGCATTGCCGATGATGTCATCCAATGCCCGACCGGAGGTAAAGTCCATTGCCGGCACATCGGTCAAATCGACGACCAGGACATCGAACTGCCTGAAGTGGGCAAGGCGGCGCACCATGCCTCTGGCCGCGCCGAAGCTGAGCGGTCCATTGACGTGATAGAGGAGTATTTTTCCCTGCGCTTCCCGCAGAATCGCGTTTTCATGTTCGGTCAGGGACACGGCGTCGGTGGGTTCGTTGACGGCCGTGATGCTCTGTACCTGGAGGTCGGTCATGCGTTTGAGAAACAGCATGCTGGCGATCACCATGCCGGCGGAGACCGCCATGATCAGATCGACGAATACGGTGAGCAGGAACACGGTCGTCATTATGAACACGCCGGCTTGGGGGGGGCGTTCTGATGCGTTTGAGGTAATCCCAGTCGATGATGTCGACGCCCACTTTCACCAGAATGCCCGCCAGTACGGCCTTGGGGATATTGGAGGCAAGGCTGCCCGCACCGAGGACGATGGCGAGCAAAATCACGGCATGCAGGGCGTCGGGCAGGGGTGTCTGTCCCCCGGCCTTGATGTTGACAACGGTGCGCATGGTGGCACCGGCACCAGGCAAACTACCGAACAGGCCGGATATCGTGTTACCGATACCTTGGCCGATCAGCTCCCGATTCGGGTTGTGATGGGGACGGGTCAGATTGTCTGCTACCAGGGAGGTCAGGAGGGAATCGACGGTGCCCAGTGCTGCGAGCATCAATGCGGAGACGATCATATTCGCCACCAGGGTGAGGGTGATGGTCGGCATTTGCGGGTCCGGCAGGCCGGTAGGGATTGCTCCCAGAATGGGTGCGCCACTGTCCGGCATCAGCAGCATGAAGACAGTGGTACCCACGATCAATGCCATCACCTGGGCAGGGAACAGGCGATGTACCCGCGGCAAATAGGCTGGAACCAGAAAGGCAATCGTCAGCGCGATCAGGGCCAGGATAACCGCACCCGGATGTGGATTCGTTAGAAACCCAGGTACGGCCAGCGTAGCCTCGAGGGGGTCGGTAGGTGAGGCATGACCCATGAGCGGACCGATCTGTAACAGGATAATGAGGACTCCGATGCCGCTCATGAAGCCGGATACCACCGAATCCGGAACCAGCTCGATGAATCGACCGAGCCGCAAGACCCCAAATCCGATCTGGAATAATCCTCCCATGATGACTACGGTGAAAGCCAGCGCAGCACCGATGGCAGGATCCTCGGGATAGAGGCTGGTGTATTGGGTAAAAATCAGGGCCATGACCACGGTCATCGGCCCGGTGGGTCCCGAGACCTGAGCGGGGGTGCCGCCGAACAATGCAGCGAAGAAGCCGACGAAGATAGCGCCATAGAGACCGGCACCTGAAGTTACGCCCATCGCGAGGGCCAATGGCAGGGCCACCACGGCTGCGGTCAGACCGCCATGGATATCCCCCCGCATGTTGTTGAAGTGCAGTCCGTGTATGACATTCGTTTGCTCGGTTCCCTCTCATCGACCCCAACGAAGGTTCCGCTTGCCGCGTCATACACGGTGAAGCGCCCGCTTTCGATGTCGTACACCATGCCATGTACCTGAAGCCGTCCTGCGGCGAGTGCATTGTGGACGCAGGGGAGTCGCTTGAGCCGGGCGACCTGGGTGATCACATTGTGCTCCACCTGCGCTAGCGGGGACGCCGCGGTGCCCGCGCGCTCGGCGTTTTCGAGCCAGCGGATCAGGGCGGGGTCGAGCTTGCTCCAATTGCCGTTCAAAGCCGTGACCGCGAAACAATGGGTGTGACCGCAGACGATCGCGTGCTCGACGCGCAGCACATCGACCGCGCAGACCATCGAGGCCTCCTCCGAAGAGCCGGTACCGGGCCTGGGTACGAAGTTGCCCGCATTGCGGAGCATGAAGAGCCGGCCGACGCCCGAGCTCGTCGTGAGATGAGGGACCACTCGAGAATCGCTGCAGGTCAGCATGGCGATCTTCGGTGATTGTCCGCGCGCGACAGCTTCGGGGTCCCACGGAAGATTGTCTGCGTATTGTTCGCGAAATCTTGCGATGCCGCGCACGAATTCGTCATGCACCTGTGGATTCCTCCTTGTCGGTGTTTCCCCGTTCCTTGTCCAAGCCTAATCCAGACCTAGCCATTCCGCTACCCCAGGAGGGACGTTGGTGGACAACCCCGGAATGTCGGGACGAGCGAAGTGAAGAGATCGGCAGACTGTTTGCGGAGGATTGCGAATGCCCAGTCTACCCGGCCGGAAACGGAGAAAGGGGAGTGCCCGACGCCCGGCTATCGGTTATGTTTCCACGCGAACCTCAACGGCCTGTTCGAGGTCGCCGTGCCCCGGATCGAACTCACCTAGGGCAAATAACTCAACGCAAAGAGAGTGTCCACGGAAAGCACGGTCCACGAAAAACACAAAAAGTACGAAAAGTACGAAACAGAATACCGCCCTTCCTTTCGTGTCTTTTCGTGCTTTTCGTGGACTGTGCCTTTCTTCGGCGCTACTCCCGCGAGCACTCCCATCCGGCGCTGCGCAGTAAATCGAACACCGTAACTCTCTGTTGCACAAGACCTTATGGCGCAAATACAGGTTAAGCCCTAAAATTCATGCTTAATTTGACGGGATAAGCAGCGGGTACAGGGCCTATGGCGTCGCAGTTGGATATTCCAGTGCGGGAAGTACAGCGCAGGCTGGGGGCGGATAATCCCTGGTAGCATGCCGGTGCCGGCATCGATCCGGAGAAGGCCGCTTGGCCGCGACGCGCCTACTTCCCGCACTTTTGCCGTCTGGCTCTCGACGTCGGGGTGCGCCGTGCGGTCGTGCTGATCGGGCCCCGCCGTGTCGGCAAGACGGCGATGCTGAAGCACCTGGTAAAACGGTTGTTGGACGAAGGCGTCGCGGGCACAGCGATCCTGTATGCCTCCCTCGACACACCGCTCTACTCAGGGCGAAGCCTCGAGAGCATGGTGCGCTTGTTCATGGACTCCCATGAACACGGCAGCGACCGTCAACTGTGGATCCTGTTCGGCGAGGTGCAGTATCACAAGGACTGGGAGGTGCACCTGAAATCGCTGGTGGACAGCTATCCACGCATCCGCTTCATCGCCAGCGGTTCGGCGGCGGCTGCGTTGCGCATGAAAAGCCGGGAGTCGGGCGCTGGCCGCTTCACCGAGTTCTTGTTACCGCTTTGACCTTCGCGGAGTATCTGAACTTCACCGGCAGGGAAGAGGAATTGGTTGTGCAACGATAGGGAGGTGCCGGACCTGCACGCTTTCTGGCGCGGGATATCGGTGCGCTCAACAGGGAGTTTCTGAACTACCTCAACTACGGGGGGGTTCCGGAGACGGTGATGAATGAGGCAGTGCGCACCAACCCGTCTCGGTTTCTGCGTCAAGACATCATCGACAAGGTCCTACTGAAGGACTTGCCGAGCCTTTACGGCATTTCCGATACCCAGGAGCTGAACCGTTTCTTCAACGTGCTGGCCTTCAACACAGGGGACGAGGTCGATCTTGAAGCACTGTCGAAGCATTCAGGCATCGCCAAGCAAAGGCTGGGGGAATACCTGGACTATCTGGAGGCAGCCTTCTTGATCCGAAGGGTGCACCGCATCGATGCCAGCGCCTTGCGCATGAAGCGTGCACGAACCTTCAAGGTCTATCTCACCAACCCATCGGTTCGTGCCGCGCTGTTCGGCTTCGTCCGGGGCGATGATGCAGCCATGGGTAATCTGGCGGAGACCGCTGTGTGGGAGCAATGGTTGCACGATACGGGTATCAGTCAGTCGCTGCACTACGCGCGCTGGGGGGTCGGCCGTCAGGGTTTGGAAGTGGATATTGTTTTCCTGAGATCCCCGCACGCAGAAGCCGCGCTTCGCGATCGAGATCAAGTGGTCTGATGCCATTGTCGAACCGGGCAAGGAGCTACGTGGTCTGAAGGAGCTTGCCGAGCGCCATGAGCTTGCGCGTTTCCCGTTGGTTACTACCCGTAGTACCCATTCCGAAGAATTGGAACTGGACGGCATCACTATCGACTTCGTCCCCGTTGCTTTGCATTGTTATACGATCGGCCGCAATCTGCTGCGTCTCCGGATGCCCGTTTTCGTCAACCCGCGCCCCCTTGTGTCGCAGTCGCAACCTGGGTAAGCCCATCCTTGCGGAATATCCCCGAGCCGCCGTGCGTCATGGCGCATTTGCTGCGCCTTGTTGTGGATGAGTGCGTAATCAGTGCGCCACGGGCATAAAGAAGGGGGTAGTGGTCAAATTTCAAGTGGCATAGTTGTGCGACATAATGATTCGAACTTCCACTGTTTTTGCTGTCCCTGGCACTGGATTCCGGCACTTTCAGATGGTGCGCCCTGTTGGAATCGAACCAACGACCACCTGATTAAAAGTCAGATGCTCTACCGACTGAGCTAAGGGCGCAAAGAGCTTACTAATCAACGAGTTGACTAGAACATGTTGACATTTTACTGGCTGTTTTTCAGACTGAAAAACAGCCAGTAAAATGTTAAATAGTCGCAACATCCAAAACACCCAAGTGGTCCGCACAGCGGACCCTACAGTCAAGCAAGTGGTTAGCGTAGGGTCCGCTGTGCGGACCTTCTAAATGTCAACACGACCTAGCTCAAAACGGGCCTATGAAGGGCACCTTGAAAAATAGCTGTTTTCACCACTCAAGAACCTCTAACCCATTGATCGTCCATGCGCTCCGTTGACGAAAATCGCGTTTTTCAAAGTGCCCTGAACTGAGAGCTCGCCGAATGGCCGCGGTCCGCAGTACAACCGCTGCGCTTGAAACCTCCATTGTAAGCATACAGCCTAGCTATAAGGCTAGCAATCCTGAATGATTCGGCGCAGTTTGGAGGATCGGACTACGTCCGGATTACCGCCCGTGCTGCCCGCCCGCGCGAACCTCGCATCGGGCGTAGGTTGGGTTAGGCGCGCTGTCCGATCCCGAAGCACAGCGACAGCGCCGAACGCGCCGTAACCCAACACGTCAGATCCCACAACCAATGCCAAGTAATCCAGGACTGCGCCCGGACCGGCACGGCGTCAAACGCGGCGTAACGCAACCCGGCGCCGGTGGAGGCGTCGCGACCGGATCAAGCACGGCGCCCGAACCAGTGGTCTCCCCAGTGGCAGCAGGCGAGCCCGGCCAGGATGATCGCTGTTCCCATCGGTGCTCGTCGGCCGATGTCCTCGCCGTTTATCTCCTGGCCCAGGAATAGGGCAATCACCGGCGTCACGAGCGTGATCAGCGCTACCCGGTTTGCCTCGACGCGGCGCAGTACATAGAAGTAGAGAACGAATCCGAGCACCGAACCGACCACTGCGAGATAGGCGATGGCCCAGGTAGTCCGAGGTTCCAGCCCCGGCGGCAACTGGCCGTCGAGCATCCCCCAACTCATCAAGGAACAGGGGTACGGCGACGAGGAGCGTACCGGTAGTGGTCTCCAGTGCCGGGATGCCGGCGCCGATACGTTTGACCCACACGGCGGTTGCGGCGTGGATGTGTACCGACAGCAGGACCCCGGCGATACCGAGGGCGGCGTCGGCATCCGTTTCCAGACCATGGGCGAAGACGACCGACAGTCCGGCGAGACCGAGGCCCAGTCCTGTGATGCGGAAGGGGGTCAGCACTCGCTCGCTCAACCATATGGTCGCCATCAACCCGGTTACCACCGGATTGAGACCGAACAGCACCGAGATTAGCCCGGAAGGTATGAACTGAGCCGACCAATAGGCGCTGATCATGGCGCCCCACAACCTGATTCCGGCGACCAGATAAGTGAGCCGGGCACTGCGGTGCCAGCGCATGCGGCGGTTCAGTAGCACGATGAGCGTCAGGCAGACAAGCATGCGTGAGGCGACGCCGAACAGAAAGCCCATGCCCTCGCTGCTCCATTTGATCGCCAAGGGCGTCGTGGACCAGATCAGCACCACCCCCAGATAGGCGGCCGGAACCGATATCTCGATCCTCCGTGAGTAAAGACACAGGCCAAAACGAAAAAGGCCGCGGCGGTTGCCGCGGCCTTCTTCATCGGATTCCTGAGTCGCAAGTTCTACTTGGACTACCGGGGTGGACTACCAAGGCACGCGGCAACGGGTACGCCAACGCAGGATGCGGCGTGTCGGGAGCGGATGCCAGATGCATGGAGTCGCTGTTAACATAACGATTCCAGTATCCTCGATTCGAGCCACCATCGCAAGGTTGGTTTTGACTAGTACCCCATTTCACCTTATTTTACGTTCTCAGCGCGGCGAGAAGCGGCCACCTGCGGTGTTGCGCGAGCTTGAAAGAGGACTCGCTATTCCTGCGCTCGCGCGCCTCGCATCTGGCCGCTTCTCGTCGCGCCCGAAAGGAGCCCCCCAAACGCGCCAAGGCGGCGTTACAGCGCTTGGCAAGAGCGTGAGCTATTCCCTGTGCGCTGTGCCTAGCCTTGGCGCGTTTGGGAGGGCTCTGAGAATGCAAAATAAGGCGAAATTGGGTGCTAGGGGGTGTTCTCAATTAGGGGTAACACTATGATTTTAATCGGTATATTAAAATTGCCCGTTGCACCCGGTGGATGTCGTGGCTAAGTTCTAATATCAGTAAACCATATAGTTTTAGGTTTAACCCTGGAGTTTACCTCACGGATTCAGGTTGTTGATTGAGAACATCCCTTAGCAATTTCGTAGCGCTTCCGGCCAGATGCAGGCGTTGCCGGACCACAAAGTTTTTTGTTGCTCTCCGGGGTCTGAATTGATAATTTCTTCCTCTCCAAAGAATCAAAACGCGACCGGTGTGGAAACTCCGCGGACCGGCGGCCCCGTGGCCTGAAGTCGCAGAGGGAGGCTATTTCCGGCAGTGCAGGGGCTCGCGATGCACAGGCGCATGGGTGCGTCGATGTGTCTGCTCACCAGGCCAGGATCAGTTCGGTGTGTCGCTGAGAAGTCCCTGTGTCGGCCTGGGCTTGAAGTGCTGTGCGCTGTCTATACCCGGCTGGTTGCAGCTGACCGCTTGATGTGTGGGTATGAGTAGCGGTCGCCGCTCCCAGACGATGGAGGTGAGTAATCGAAGGTCCATAATGGGTCTTCCTAGGGTTGCGCTCGGGGCTGTCGACAGTGGGCGATTGTGGAAAATTTTGCGTGCTGACCAGACGCGGCGAGTCAGGCACAGCGAGAAGGAATAACAGGTCTATTCTGATGCGCCGCGGCTTAGGTCACGCGGAAAAGGCCACGATCTGGCCTAACGAACGATGAATGTCAAGAGCCCCTCATACCGGATTCACGGCTTCCGCCGGCAAAACCGTTTGTGTATGCACTAACGCACAAGCTCTCGACGGGACGTTTAGGAGTTGCTGGGGGGCCTGTTAGGGTGCCTCGCGTAGTCGGCGTTTCACGGGCTCAGGGACTGTCTAAGAACTAACTTATTGATTTACTCGTTCCCACGCTCCAGCGTGGGAACATCGCCTTGGCCGTTCCAGCGGCCAGGCTTGGTAACGCTGGAGCGTCAAGATTTGCTCCCACGCCGGAGCGTGGGAGCCAGATGAAATCTGTAGTTTTTCTAAAAAATCAATATGTTAGTCTTTAGTCAGCCTCTCAAAGGCGAGCAGTGTTCGTCCGGCGAACCTAAGAAGCTGTCTGGCTAAAAGTGTATCGGCTGCAACTGTCCCAAACTGGTCCCTGTTTCCGCGCTTTCTCGTTAAATAGGCTGGCTATTCGCCTCGAAAGCGCGGGAAAATGCCCTCAGTTTGGATCATTTTCGCTACGATCCATTTTAACCAGACAGCTTCTAACTTCTTGAATAACGATAGGGGAAAATAGCATGTCCGTAAGAATCCTCATAAAACGTCATGTCTCGGAAGGTGACCATCCTAAGCTGACGGAGCTGTTGCATAAAATGCGCAGCCTTACGTTGAAACAGCCCGGCTACATATCTGGCCAAACCTTGCAACGGATCGACGATCCTAGCGAGTGCATGGTCGATAGTAATTGGCGATCCGTGGAAGACTGGAACAACTGGTTCCGGAGTCCGGACCGAAACGCCGTCCAGGCAGAAATCGATGAATTACTCGGCCAGGCAACCGAGTATGCGGTTTACGAGTATCTTTGACATATTTTCGTTTTCCTTAACGAACGGGCTTCCAGATTAGAGGCCCCGAACGGGAACCTAGTGAGGCAATACCCAAGATGCCAACCGACAAACTCGAGCTCCTTAGAACAAAAAAGGAACAACTCTCTCTCGGGGGAGGCCCTAAGCGGATCGAAAAACAGCATGCGGCGGGGAAACTGACGGCCCGGGAACGGCTGGTCCAGCTGTTCGACGACCAGACCTTCGTTGAACTGGATGCGTTCGTAAAATGCCGCAGTACCAATTTCGGCTTGGACAAGCTGGGGCTCGAGGGGGAATCAGTGGTCACCGGTTACGGTCGGGTCGACGGGCGGCTGGTGTATGCCTTCTCCCAGGATTTCACCGTCACCGGCGGTGCCCTCGGCGAAATGCATGCCAGCAAGATCGTGAAGGCCATGGAAGCAGCGGTCAAGGTCGGTGCCCCTCTGGTCGGTCTGAACGATTCCGGCGGTGCCCGCATCCAAGAGGCCGTGGATGCCCTTTCCGGTTACGGTGACATCTTCTTCCGCAATTCTATTTATTCCGGGGTCGTTCCCCAGATCTCCGCGATCATGGGTCCCTGTGCCGGCGGCGCGGTCTACTCGCCCGCGTTGACTGATTTTATTTTCATGGTGGACCAGACCTCGCAGATGTTCATCACCGGGCCGCAGGTCATCAAGACGGTCACCGGAGAGCAGGTATCGGCGGAGGATCTGGGGGGCGCCATGACCCACAACAAGGTCAGCGGCAATGTCCATTTCATCGCCGACACCGATCAAAGTTGCATCGAGCAGATCCGGCGGCTCCTCGGCTATCTCCCGTCGAATAACCTGGGGAAGGCACCGCCGGTGGAGTGCAGTGACGACCTGAACCGACAGATCGACGAATTCGACTCCCTGATACCGGATGATCCCAACAAACCCTACGATATCCATGATGTGATCCGCCCCATCGTCGATGATGGCGAGTTTATGGAGTATCAGCCTTATTTTGCCACCAACCTGATCAGCGGCTATGCCAGGATCAATGGTGAGTCGATCGGTATCATCGCCAACCAGCCGCAGGTCATGGCCGGCTGTCTCGATATCAATTCCGGCGACAAGGCCGCGCGCTTCATCAGAACCTGCGATGCCTTCAATATTCCCCTGCTGACCTTGGTCGATGTGCCCGGTTTCCTGCCGGGGACCGCCCAGGAGTACGGCGGCATCATCCGCCATGGCGCCAAGATCTTGTACGCCTATAGTGAGGCGACGGTGCCCAAGGTCACCCTGATAACCAGAAAGGCCTACGGTGGGGCCTATGTCGCCATGTGCTCCAAGTCGCTGGGGGCGGACATCGTGCTCGCCTGGCCGACGGCGGAGATCGCCGTGATGGGATCGGGAGGTGCGGTAAACATCATCTTCAAGAAGCAGATCGACGAGGCGGAAAACAAGGCCGCGACGAAAAAGAAGATACTCGACGACTATAACGCGGAATTCGCCACGCCTTACAAGGCAGCGGAACGCGGATTCGTGGACGATGTCATCGAGCCGCGTACCAGTAGGCAACGCATCGTTGATGCGTTCGGCATGTTGGAAGGCAAGCGCGAAAAGCGACCGGCCAAAAAGCATGGCAACCTGCCTTTGTGATAACCGGAGGGCATGATGGAAACCGATTTGCTCACTGCTTTTGCCGATCCCGAGAAAATAAAGGAGTTCACGACCACCCAGCGGTTGTGGGCGGGCCTGATCACGACGATTCTGGGCATGGGCATTACCTTCGTGGTCCTCGTCGTCTTACAATTTGTCATCGGGTTTTTCGAAAAGCTGTCTGGCCCGGAGCAGAAGCCGACGCCGGCCCGTAAGCCCGCGTCTGCGCCTGCCGCCAAGACAGCCGATGCAAGGCTGGCCGCTCAGAGCGACGACGAGCTGGTACCGGTCATCGCGGCATCCGTTGCAATGATGCTCGGAACATCGACCGGCAATATCGTGATCAGGGACATCACGCAGGTGGAAGACACCTCGCCCACCTGGCGCAGGGCCGGTATTGTCGAGCAAATGCAAAACAGAGTCTAAGTATCAGGGGTACCCAGCTATGAGAATGTTCAAAGTAGTCGTGAACGGCAACGAATACGAGGTCGCTGTAGAGGAGCTCAAGGGGCAAGCAGGTTCCGTTCCGACCCCGGCAGCCACGGCGCCCAAACCTGCTGCCAAACCCCAGGCCCCCGCACCGGCGACCCCGAAACCGAGTGCGCTGCCAGCGGGAGGGGAGTCAGGTGAGAGCACGGTGGTCGCTCAAATGCCCGGTACCATCGTGGATATCGATGTGAACGTGGGCGACAAGGTAACCAAGGGGCAAAAGCTCTTGGTCCTGGAGGCCATGAAAATGGAGAACGAAATCGTCGCGCCCCATGATGGGACCGTCAGCGAGATTTCGGTGGCCGCAGGGGCTCTCGTCAATGCTGGGGACGTTCTGGTCGTTCTGAGTTGACAGGGGTAATTGCTACCATGTATGACGCCTTATTGAACTTTCTCAGCTCTACCGGCTTTGTCGGCCTGACCGACTACCGGATCTTTGTGATGATTGCCATCGCCTGTGTACTCTTGTATCTGGCAATCGTCAAGGGCTTCGAACCCTTGTTGTTGGTCCCCATCGCATTCGGCGTTCTTCTCACCAACCTGCCGTTTGCGAACCTGATGCACCATGCGGTCGTGGAGGTCGCCCCCCATTCCGGCGATGTGCCCTTCGGTGCGACCCTGCTGCATTTCTTCCAGGGAGGTACCGCTGCCGAGCCCACCGAGTACATGGTGCATACCGAGGAGGTGGGAGGGCTCCTATCCTATCTGTTCCAGGGCGATCACTTGGGGATATTCCCGCCGCTGATCTTCATGGGCGTGGGGGCCATGACGGATTTCGGGCCCCTCATCGCCAACCCCAAGTCGCTGTTGCTCGGTGCCGCCGCCCAGTTCGGTATCTTCCTCACCTTCATCGGTGCGATCGCTTCCGGGCTATTCAATGCCCAGGAAGCCGCATCCGTTGCCATCATCGGCGGTGCGGATGGCCCGACCACGATCTTCCTCACCTCCAAGCTGGCACCCCACCTGTTGGGAGCCACTGCAATTGCAGCCTATTCCTATATGGCGCTGGTGCCCATTATCCAGCCACCGATCATGAAGCTGCTCACGACGGAGAAGGAGCGCGTGATAAAGATGACCCAGCTGCGAACGGTCACCAAACGCGAAAAGATCCTGTTCCCGATCATCGTTACCATCATCGTGTCCCTGATCGTGCCAGCGGCGGCGACCCTCGTGGGCATGCTGATGCTCGGCAACCTGTTCCGGGAATGTGGTGTGGTCGGCAGGCTCGAAGATACCGCCAAGAACGCCCTGATCAACATCATTACGATCTTCCTGGGGATTACCGTCGGGGCAACCGCAACGGCCGATAAGTTCCTCACCACTCAGACGCTTGCGATCCTGGGCCTGGGTATTATCGCCTTTGGATTCGGGACCGCCGCGGGTGTGCTGCTGGCCAAGCTCATGAACAAGCTATCCAGCACACCCATCAACCCCTTGGTCGGGTCGGCCGGCGTTTCGGCGGTACCCATGGCCGCTCGGGTTTCCCAGACCGTGGGGAGCAAGTACGATCCGACGAACTTTCTCCTGATGCATGCGATGGGTCCCAACGTCGCCGGCGTCATCGGATCCGCTGTCGCCGCTGGCGTCATGCTCTCACTATTCGGCTAATCGGAGAAAAGAAAATGCAGATACTCAAGATCGACCATCTTGGCATCGCCGTCAACAGTATGGACGAGGGCAAGCAGTTCTGGACCGATGTCCTCGGCCTCGAGTTCGCGGGCGATGAGGTCGTCACCGAGCAGAAGGTGAATACGGGCTTTTTCCCCGTCGGCGAAAGCGAAGTCGAGCTGCTGGAATCGACGGCTCCCGATGGCCCGGTAGCCAAGTTTATCGAGAAGAAGGGAACGGGATTTCAACACGTGGCCTTTCGCGTGCCCAATATCGACGCGGCGCTTGAAGAGATCAAAACCAAGGGCATAAAGCTCATAGACGAGAAACCGCGCATCGGTGCCGGTGGCGCACGCATCGCTTTTCTGCACCCCAAGGCCACCGGTGGGGTGTTGGTGGAGCTGTGCGAACGGGGTTAAATCAATCACTATGGACTTTCAGTCCATAGTGGTTGATTATTAAGAGATAGACAAAAAACCAAAATCATGATAAGAGTGAAGCATCCGCTGAACGGCAGCATAACATGCGTTGATGCAGACCGTTCAGCGGATGCTTCATCCCGCTCGATGATATGCATGATTTTGATTTTTTATCGGTTGGTCCTAAAAGGCATTTTTCTTGGGTTAAAAATACGCGGAACATGCGCGCTTAACAGGTTGCTGGAGCTGATGGCATTTGCTCCTAGTGCAGCATAGTAAGAATCCTAGTACCATTTGTTAATTGGGTTTATTCCAGTAAGCTGCACTAGCGTCGCAAATGCCGCAGCTTAGCTCCACCGTTAGGCTCATTCAAAGTGAGAAGTAAATCATGAACAAAATTGCAATTATCGTCTACGGTGATGGAGGAGGTTTAGGAAGCTTCAAGGTATTCGAAGACAGTTTGCATAAAGAGTTGTAAGAAATACACAAAAATCGTTTTAAAGTACGTAAACCGAGATAGCACGTTTTTTAATGTAATTAATTCTGTTAATAAAAACGATAAAATAGAAGAGTTACACGTTTTCTCTCATTCAATTAGCGCTGGTCTCTTTTTAGGTTACAAAGACCCGGCTATTGCAGCCAGACGAAAAGCTATCTGGTTGGTGGCAGATAAAGCGAAGCGGAAAGTAGCGTATTTAGAAGCCGTAAGAACAGAGGTCGGTGCCGTGCAAACTAACGGCTTTTACATTGGCGCAATAACAGCACGGAAAGCAAAATTGCAGAGCAAATTCGGTGCGAGCGCTTTTATCAAGATATGGGGTTGCAACTCTGGAATAGAAAACTTGGGTATACAGCGACAATGGGGTTGTTGACCCGAAAGATACATCAGAGCCGTACTATTGGCGTGCGTTCAACGAGAAAAATACACCAAAACCCAGTATTGCTAAAGCATTAGCGAGGTTTTTTTACCGAAACGTATATGGAGCAAAAAGTGGTGCTAGCATCGAAATAAAACATAAAGGAAAATGGGTAAGCTCTCAGCAATACAAGAATAAAATTGGGCACTGGCCTTCTAGTACCTTGCCTCGCCGATTAGTCCCGGATAAAGGGAGGTATCATGTATACATACCTTAAATGCGTTTTCTTCGTATACGCCCTCGCTTTACCCTTGGGATGTGTTTTTTCAGCAGACGATAATTCTATACGTTTTGAGCATTCAAAAAAACAATGCCAAGAAGCCAAGCACGGAACATTGAATGTTCATTGCTTCAATAACTTTAGTGCGCGAAGCGTATCATAGTTGAAACTATGGACGTTAAGTCCCTTCACTTTCAGTCCGTGGCTTGTCCACGGATGAGGGCTTTAGTCCTCCAGACTATGGACTTTCAGTCCATAGTGGTTGATTGCGGACTCGGATCCTGTAACCACACAGCTTCTTCTCAACCCCGTCGCCGGGCCTTCTCCTCCAGTCCCGAGAGACCGAAACGCTGCTCCAGCTCTTCCAGGACCGCCTCCGGTCCCAGTCCCTGCTGCGCCAGCAATACGAGGGTGTGAAACCAGAGATCCGCCACCTCATGGACGATTTGGTCCGGTACTCCGTCCTTGGCCGTCAGCAGGGTCTCGGCGGCCTCCTCGCCGATCTTCTTGAGGATGGCATCGAGCCCCTTGGCGTAGAGTTCCGCCACGTAAGAGCTGTCCGGGTTGGCCTGCTTACGCGCTTCCAGTATCCGGGACAGGCGTTCCAAGATGTCGTTCATAATGGTTACAGGATTAAGTGGTGAAGTTTGTCAGCCCCGACCTCGTCATTCCGGCAGGGATGGCCGGAATTCAGGTGCTAGGGATGGCAAAAACAGTGGGGGTTTGAATAACTACATTGCACAATCATGCTACTTAAAATCTAACCGCTACCCAGGATTAGTTGTAGATGGCATCCGGATCCTTGAGCACGGGGGCGATCTCTACCCACTGGTCGGTGCGTAGCTCGCGGAAGAAGCAAGTGTGGCGGCCAGTGTGGCAGGCGATACCGCCTGTCTGCTCCACTTCCAGCAATACCACGTCGACATCGCAATCCACTCGGATGGCGCGGACGACCTGCCGATGACCGGAGGCCTCACCTTTGTGCCACAGCGCATTGCGGGAGCGGGACCAGTAGACCGCATGCCCCGTCTCCCGGGTCAACTTCAGGGACTCCCGGTTCATCCAGGCCAACATCAGGACCTTTCCACTGCCTGTTTCTTGGGCGATGGCGGGGACCAGACCCCGATCGTCCCACTTGATCGTATCCAGCCAGTCTTCGCTCAAAATATGCCCCCTAGAAAAACCTACGCCTGATATCGGCCAGGAGACCCACGGACGCCGCCTCTACCATATCGAAGACTCGTTCGAAACCGCTGGTAGCCCCATAATAGGGATCTGGGACCTCCCGGATCCGCAAGTGCGGCGCGAAGTCCATGAATAGCCTCAGCTTGGGCTCGGCACCAGGCGGACAGATCTGGGAAAGATCATGGAAGTTTCCCTGGTCCATGGCGAGCATGTACTCGAACCGCAGGAAATCCTCGGGCTCGACGAGACGGGCGCGCAGATCACTCAGATCAATCCCGCGGCGCAGGGCGATCTTTTGGGCCTGCTGGTCTGGGGGCTCCCCGGTGTAATAAGTATGGGTTCCCGCCGAGTCGGTCCTGATAACCGCCTGTAATCCCTCCCTCTCCAACAGCTTGCGGAAGACGCCTTGGGCAGTGGGGGAGCGACAGATGTCGCTCATGCACACAAACAACACCCGAACGCGCACTCCCGAGTCCATATCCGATTGATGGTTACTCACTTTTCGTCATCTTCAGTCAGGCACGCTTGACATCTAACCGGATATGGTACACTCCTTATTTCACAGATTAAAATGAGCCAAGTTTGTGCACGGTACAGAAATTCACGCCTGGTGAGCTTAAGGCGAAGCCTCGTCTCGCCGGCTAATCGTACAGGATTAACAGGATGTTCAGGATTAACAGGATTTTTTGTTGTGAAGCGTGCTTGCCGGTTTGGTCAGGGCGTGATCGGACGTCGGAAATTCAGGAGAGACAAAAATCTTGTCAATCCTGTGTAATCCTGTAGATCCTGTCCGATTGGTGTTTTGCGACGCTGCTCGAGTTGGGCACTCGGCGGTCTGAGGCGAAGCCTCGCTGGACTGCTGGTGACTGGAACGGCACGGCGAAAATACCCTCAACGTCGGGCCGAGCGGACATCCAGCCGGTCCCGCAGGCCGTCTCCCGCCAGGTTGACACACAACACAACCGAAAGGATCGCCAGTCCCGGGGCCAAGACCAGATGAGGTGCCACCAGCATATAGGCCACGCCGTCTCGGATCATGCTGCCCCAGGAGGCCTGGGGCGGTTGCACCCCGAGCCCGAGGAAGGAGAGGCCCGTCTCCGCGACCACGGCCCCGGCGATGCCGAAGGTCGCTTCCACAATCAAGGGCGCCACCGCCAGGGGCAACAGGTGGTGCAGTAGGACCCGCCCGGGTCCCGCCCCCAGGGCGCGGGCCGCGACCACATGGTCACGCTGTTTCAGGGACAGGATCTGGGAGCGCGCCAGACGCGCATAGCTGACCCAACCTACGGTGGCCAGGGCGATGATCACATTGTCGATCCCCGGTCCCATGATGCCCGCCAGGGCGATGGCGAGGAGGATGCCGGGAAAGGCGAGAAACACATCGATGATCCGGACCAGCATCAAATCCACCCAGCCCCCGGCCAGGGCCGCCATTCCGCCCACCAAGGTCCCCAGGACCGTGGACAGGGCCACCACACCCAGCCCCACGGCGAAGGAAGTGCGGGCACCGACTAGGAGCCGGTCCAACACGGGTCGGCCTAAGTCATCCCTGCCGAGCGGTGCATCCGGCCCCGGCGGTGCCAGGATCCCGGACAGCTCGATACGGTCGGGCGCGAGCGGCAGCCAAGGGCCTGCTAGGGCAACCAGTGCCCACATCAGCAGGGCAGCGACCGGAAACCAGGTGCTAGGGCGTGTTGACATTTGATTAAGGAGTAAACCGCAATCTCCGAGCCTGTCTCCTAATGGTACAGGATTTCCAGGATTAACAAGATATTATAATTGTTATTTAAGAAAATAATCCTGTTAATCCTGGGCATCCTGTTAATCTTGTCCTATTAATGGTCGGCACCATGATTATGTCAACAGCCCCTAGTACCCCATTTCACCTTTATTTTACGTTCTCAGCGAGGCGAGAAGCGGCCAGATGCGAGGCGCGCGAGCGCAGGAATAGCAACCCCTCTTTCAAGCTCGCGCAACAACCAAGTGGCCGCTTCTCGCCTCGCCCGAAGGGAGCCCCCCAAACGCACCAAGGCGGCGTTACAGCGCTTGGCAAGAGAGTGAGCGCGCTGTACCTAGCCTTGGCACGTTTGGGAGGGCTCTGAGAATGCAAAATAAGGTGAAATGTGGTACTAGCCTCCGCATCAGGCCAACCGAATCCGGGGGTCCACCCAGGCGTAGACCAGATCCGTCAAGGTGTTCACCAGCACATACACCAGGCTGACCAGCAACACACTGGCCTGAACCACCGGGTAGTCCCGGTTCCGAATGGCCTCCACCAGCAGGCTGCCGATCCCCGGCCAGGCGAAGACGGTCTCCGTGATCACGGCTCCCCCCAGCAGTCCCCCTAGCTGGAGGCCGACCAGGGTCAGTACCGGCAACCAGGCATTGCGCAGGGCGTGACGCCGAATCACGGCGGCCTCGGACAGCCCCTTGGCGCGGGCGGTGCGGACATAGTCCTCCCCCAGTACCTCCAGCACGCTACTCCGCACCATGCGTGCCAGGACCGCCGCCAGTCCCGAGCCCAGGGTGATGGCGGGCAGGATCAGGCTCACCGGACCATCGCGTCCGCTCACCGGGGTCCAACCGAGCCATAGGGAAAAGACCAGGATCAACAGGGGCCCGAGCCAGAAATTGGGGATGGAGATGCCGAGCAAGGACAGACCCATGGCCCCGGAGTCGAGTGCCCTGCCCTGATTCCGCGCCGCCAGCACCCCGAGTGGAACCGCCACTACCAGGGCCAGGGCCAGGGCGCTCCCGGCCAGCTCCAGAGTCGCGGGGATACGCTCGGTGAGCAGATCCGCCACCGGGCGCTGAAACTGGAACGACTGGCCCAGATCCAGACGGACCAGCCCGCCGAGATAGCGCAGATACTGCTCGCCCAAGGGTCGGTCGAGACCCAAGGCCACGCGTAGCGCCTGCCGGTCCGCCGGTCGGGCGCTTTCCCCCAACATGGCCTCGACCGGGTCGCCAGGCACCAGATGGATTAGCAGGAACACCAGGGTGCAGACGCCGAAGACCACCAGGAGCGCCGAACCGATGCGGGGCAGAATGAGCCGCATCATGCCTCCTGACAAGCAAGCAATCCAGGTTGAACCCGGCAAGATAATCCTGTATCTACGCCGGTATGTCCGAAGTTGCGAGACAAGAGCATGTAAAGTCTGGGATCCAAATAGTGTGCCCAACTAGTATTTTGAAATAAATTCGATAGCCGTTTTTCATCGGGGGGGATAAGGAAGAAGTCGATACCTGCTTTTCTATACGCCAGTATTTGTGCACATAAAGAGAGCATCGAGTTTTGAAAAGCTGAAGTACACTGACTGCGGTCAAGAATTACTTCCTGATAGCCTTTCTTCTCAATAGCGGTATGTATTTGAGATAGAAAGCGGTGAAAATCATCTAATGGCCCGCTAACCTCAATTACATTGTCGATTCTATCAATATTCCCGCTCATCTGTCAGTTCCTATTTATGCATAACATCGGGACTTACCTGCCAGCTGGAGTAAGTTAATGCAAATAAGACAAGACGCTACAGATCTAGAATCAGTCAGCCGGAGGTATGGGTACGCAATTTCCAATGCTTCGACCTCCATCCGGGCGATTCAACCACGATTGTTGGAGATCCGGCGGCTTGCCGATCAGGGCGTACTCACCGATTTGAGCGCGGCGCGAATGATCTCCTCGGAAGTCTTGGTCCCATCGTCCGCCGCGCGGGCCATGCGGTTGGCGTCGGCGGGCTTGTAACCGAGGGCCGTGAGCGCGCCAATCGCATCGGTCAAGGCGGAATCCCCACCGCCGTCGGTCGGCGGCAAGGACGCAACGCCGGCCAGTGCCCCGGTAGGTACCCCATCCACCCGGTCCCGCAGCTCCATGACCAGGCGCTGGGCCGTCTTCTTGCCGATGCCGGGTAATCGCGTCAGGGCAGTGACGTCTTCCTGCCGGACACACAGGGCGAACTGCCGGGCGTCCATGCCGGAGAGAATGGCCAGGGCCATGCGCGCGCCTACGCCGTTGACCTTGAGCAGATTACGGAACAGGGCGCGATCCTCCTCGCGCAGAAAGCCATAGAGCATCTGGGCGTCCTCGCGCACGGTCAGATGGGTGACCAGCGTGACCTGCTCCCCGACGGGCGGCAGATCATAGAAGGTGGACATCGGGGCCTCGATCTCGTAGCCGACGCCCTTTACGTCGAGCAGGAGCTGGGGCGGATGCTTGGAGACGATCTCGCCGCGGAGCCTGCCGATCATGGCCGAAAATCCCTCCAGGATGCTGCGGCCCGGCGGCGCGTCGGTATCCCCATGGAGTGGGCATGACACAGGGCGAGGGCCAGGGCGTCGGCCTCGTCCTCCGGCGGCGTTTCCATGAGAGAGAGCAGAAGACGTACCATGTGTTGGACCTGGGCCTTCTCCGCGCCCCCGGTGCCGACTACGGCGAGCTTGACCGATTTGGGGCTGTACTCATGGACCTGCATGTCCTCCTTGAGCCCGGCACAGAGCACCGCCCCCCGGGCCTGACCGAGCTTCAGGGCAGCGGTCACATCGCGGGCGAAGATGAGTTGCTCTACCGCCATCTCATGGGGCCGGTACTCCTCCACCACCTGGGTGATGCCGTCGAAAAGCACAGTCAACCGCCGTGGCCAAGGCAGATGATCGACCCGAATACGGCCGCCGGCAACGCGGACGCTACGCCTGCCGTCCGTGTCGATTATCCCGAATCCGGTGGTACGGGAGCCTGGGTCTATCCCTAAGATGCGGTGACGCAATTGAGACTCGGGCGGCATTGGTGCTGCGTTTGTTCATCCGGCTCCCACGCCGCGGAGACTGTGAAAGCATCCGCTTTTCCCGACAGCGGTGGGATGGAATTTTTGTATTTCACGCTCTAAAAATCAATAGATTAGTTTTTAGTCAGTCTCTCAGGATTGTTCTCGATTCAGGCCCGTCTCTCCCGCTCCCGGCGGCGTGTGAACGACCAAAGTCCCAGTGCCGCCAGGCCGATCCAGCCCGCGGCGAGCCAGCCGATGACCCCGTCGTAATCCCCGACCAGCCATACCAACGGGACGTCCGGCGAGGGGTGGACGTCGGTCAGGCGACGGGTCATCTGAATCACGAAGATCCAGCCGGCGTGTAGGCCCATGCACCAACCGATATGTCCGCTGCGTTCCCGCACCAGACCCAGAAAGACGCCGACCAGGAACAGGGCCGCCATGGAATCCAGGTGCCGCCATTGAAAGGCGTCGGTAAAGACCCGGACGGATAGCTGCCAGGTCCCGAGCCAATCGAGGGCCACTCCCTCGGGCAGGGCATGGGGCTTCATGAAGTGGACCAGGGTAAATAGAACGGACGACCAGAAGACCGCGGGGCCTACACCACCAGTGCGCCGAACGGCTGAATAGAGGGCGCCGCGAAAGAAGGTCTCCTCCAACAGGCCGGCGAGCAAACCGCCGATTAGGGCTCGGATCGACATTTCGATGAGATCGAGCAGCCGCCCATCCGCTGCGCCGGCGGGTAATCGAATCTCCAGCAGCAGCAGGGTCAGGGCCAGCACCGACAAGAGGGCCGCACCGAGCAGCCAACCCCGCCACAGGGCGTTCAGAAACCGCGGTCGAGGAACGGCATACCCGAGCGCCTGGCGATCGTTCAGGCGCATCGCCTTGAGGAAAGGCCACAGGCCCAGCAGGATGAAGACCTGCGCGAGGCGACCCATGACCCGGTGGGGGTCATGGGCTATCCAGCCCGTCTGCAGCAGGGGATAGGTAAGGAGGGCGCCCAGGACCAAACAGCCGAAGAGATAGAGAAAGAAGACGCCAGTTTCACGCATAGTAGCTCCGCCTGAATAGGCCTGATCGACAATCGACCCGGCCAACCCATGATGTTGACGACATTCCCCCTGGGCGCCACACTTTCGCGGTATACCTGTCCCAAGTCTAGCGAGACATCGCCTCAGACCGACGAGTGCCCAACTCGAGCGTCGCCGCAAAACGCCAATCGGACAGGATTGACAGGATTGACAGGATTACACAGGATTACACAGGATTTACACGATGTTTGTCTTTCCTGAATTTCCGACGCCCGATCACGCTCTGACCAAACCGGCAAGCATTCTTCACAACAAAAAATCCTGTCAATCCTGAACATCCTGTTAATCCTGTACGATTAGCCGGCAAGGCGAGACTTTTTTGCTCGTTCCCACGCTCTAGCGTGGGAACGCCACTTCGGCCGCTCCAGCGGCCAGACTTAGTGACGCTGGAGCGCCAAGATCCCTCCTGCGTCGGGACAAGCTTGCTCCCACGCCGGAGCGTGGGAGCCAGATGAAATCTGTAGTTTTTCTAACTAAAAATCAATAGGTTAGTTTTTAGTCAGCCCCTGAGGCCCTACGAATGAACGCCGGGGGCGGCATCGTCACCATCCGCGTATGATAAATCCGGACCGCATCGCCTGCTTTTTTTCCACCTCCGGCCACAGCGGCGTCGACCGGGCCACCGCCCATCTGATCCCGGCGCTGGCGCGGCGGGGCTATCGGGTGGATCTGCTCAAGGTCCGGAGGCATGGTCCCCGGCTCACGACCGTCCCCGCCGGGGTTCGGGTCGTCGATCTGGGTTCGCGCCATACCCACGCCTGTCTGCCCGCCGTGGCCCGCTATCTACGGAACCAGCGACCTGTGGTGCTATTGTCGGACAAGGACAAGGGCAATCGGATCGCACTCTTTGCCCGCCGGCTGTCCGGCGTCCCCACTCGTTTGATCTTCAGCATCGGAACCACCGTTTCGGTCAACCTCGCAAGTCGAGGATTCTGCGAGCGGCAGATTCAGCGCATGTCTATGCGCAGGCTGTATCCGTCCGCCCATCAGGTCATCGTCTGCAGCGCAGGCGTTGCCGACGACATGTCGGACTATACTGGACTTGCCCGCGACCGTATTCGAGTCGTTCCCATGCCGGTGGTGCCGGCGAGCCTGTTCGCCGAGCCGCCGCCGGTCCCCGAGCATCCCTGGTTCGGACGGGCGGACATTCCCCTCGTCCTGGGTGCCGGTGCGCTCTGTGCCCGCAAGGACTTCGCAACCTTGCTGCGGGCCTTTGCCCGAGTACGCGCCGAGCGGCCCTGTCGGCTCGTGATCCTGGGACGCGGCAACTACCGCGAACGGTTGCTGTCCCTGGCCGGGGAGCTGGGTATCGCGGAAGATTTCAGCCTGCCGGGCTTCCTGCCCGAGCCCTACGCCTATATGGCCCACGCAGACCTGTTCGCCTTCACCTCGCGTTGGGAAGGGCTCGGATTCGTACTGATCGAGGCACTGGCCTTGGGAACCCCTGTGGTATCCACGGATTGTCCTAGCGGACCGCGCGAAATCCTCGCGGACGGACGCTATGGAACCCTGGTACCGGTGGGCGACGACGCACGCCTCGCCGCGGCCATCTCCGCGACCCTTGCCGCCCCCCTGCCTCGAGAGGAACTCAAACAGGCGGCCCGGCCTTACGAGATCGAGGCCGGTACGGACGCCTATCTCCAGGCCATGGGCTTGCCGCGGCGGTGTCCGGTGGGGTAGACGTTCCTTCAATGACAGAGGTGAACGTCTACCCGGAGAGGGGGCAGGGAAAACTGGGTTCGTTTCTGAACCCGGCCTACGGGCTCGGGATGACAGCCGCGTCCTGGGGCGATATGAGTCCGCAAATAAACGCCAATGGACGCAAATTCTCCCGATTTACGTCTGTTGACCACGAAAGGCACGAAAAGACCCGAAATTGTCATCCCGACGCTAGGTAAGGATCTTTTCCCCGGACAATGCCAAATCATTCAGGATTGTACCCGCAACACCTCCGGGCGAGGTCCGCGCTGGCCGATAGCACGGCGGTAATGTGGGCGTAGGTTGCGTTAAGACGCTGGCACGGACATCGAAGTAGATCGGCAAACCTTTATGCGTCGAACGCAACACGTCAGATCCTTCAAACAGCCCCAAATCATTCAGGATTGCACTCTGCCCGCTGCGATATGCTGGCCCTATGAGCGTGCGACGAGTCGCCGTGAACCTATTCAAACGCCTCCCGACCACCCTTTCCCGGCTGGGTAGTGGTTGATATATAAGTGGAATATTAGCCAACAGACGGCAACAATTCGGTATTATAGCGGTGCAGGAAGAGTCTTAAACAAATCTCGTGCATACGACTGCACTTGGAAAAAGATAAGGTCTTGCATACGAAGCGTGCTAAATGCTGGCGCAAGGTATTATTCCATCGCTCAACATGGGCCGTTTCTCCCGTTTCTTTACCCACAGGGCGATGTTGCTCATCTGGAATCACGGCTTGATACGCTTTCCAATAGTCGCTGAAAACCGTGGCTTTTTTATACGCAGGAGGTATGCGATCCCAACGTATTCGGCACGTCTCTTCACTCCGATCACCGCAGGCATAAGCCACAACTTCTCGGGTTTCTCTATTCAACGCAACCCAAATCCAAACTGTGATTAAGCTTGTATAATGAGTTCTTGTTCTTCTTCCGGATAGCGCTTTCGGGGTTCATAGTACGCCGTAAGCACCACAGGTCTTACAATGATATTGTGGATTACCGTACCCATTTTTGACAATTTCTTTGCTGTAACATTTACGGCAAGTATGTACTTTCGTTTCAATCATCATCGTTGAAAACCCTTTGGTTGAATTAGCACTGAAAAAACCGTAGAAGTTTGAACGATTGCGATCAACCACTATGGACTGAAAGTCCATAGTCTGGAGGACTAAAGTCCTCATCCGTGGACAAGCGACAGACTGAAAGTGAAGGGACTTAACGTCCATAGTTTCAACTATGATGCGCTTCGCGCACTAAAGTTATTGAAGCAATGAACTACTTTGCTCTATCACTCTGAAATATACCACTACCACAGGATTTTTTGTTGTGAAAAGTGCCTGTCGGTTTGGTAAGGGTGTGATCGGGTGTCGGAAATTCAGGAAATACAAACATCTTGTCAATCCTGTGTAATCCTGTAAATCCTGTCCGATTGGCGTTTTGCGACGAAGCTCGAGTTGGACACTCGTCGGTCTGAGGCGAAAGAGACACAAAGGATGTCAGGCAGATTCGTTTACTGCATGTATCTCTTACGCCAAGGGATGCCAGGCATTTCCATTATCCACAGCCTGGTCCGGAGCAGTCGCGATCGGCTCGATCGCTGCCTCCCGGCGTTCCTGGTCCAAATACCGCATCAGGGCCCGCGTCAGATCTGCCGTACCCTCGCCCGTGACGGCGGAGATCCCGAATGCCGGGCCGGTCCAGCCGAGCCGATCCAGGATCTGGGTACGCCGCCGCTCAAAGTCTGTGGGCTCCAGCAGGTCGCGCTTGTTGAGCACGAGCCAACGCTCCTTCCGTGCCAGGTTCCCATCGTGGGCCCTGAGCTCACTCTCGATCTCGCGCACCTGTTGCATCGGATCCACAAGATCGTCCGGAGGAGCGATGTCCAGTAGGTGCAACAACAATCGGGTGCGGGCCAGGTGCTTAAGGAAGCGAATGCCCAGTCCCGCCCCTGTGGCCGCACCCTTGATGACGCCTGGTATGTCCGCGACGACGAAGCTGCGCCCGTTTCCCGAGCTGACCACACCCAGGTTAGGGTACAGAGTAGTGAAGGGATAGCCTGCTACCTTCGGCCGGGCGCTGGATAGCTTGCGGATCAGACTCGATTTGCCCACATTCGGGAGGCCCAGCAGCCCAACGTCCGCGAGCAGAATAAGCTCCAGGTAGAGCCGGCGCCGCTCTCCAGATGTTCCCGGCGTGGATCGGCGCGGCGCACGATTGGTGCTCGACCGGAAGCGGGCGTTGCCGATACCGTGGAAACCACCCTGGGCAACGAGCAGACGTTGACCTTCACGCAACAGCTCGCCGATGAACTCCCAGGTCTCTTCGTCTCGTACCCGGGTGCCGACCGGGACCCGCACCAGCAGGTCCTCACCGCTACGACCGGTCATATTACGGCCCCTGCCGCTTTTTCCACATTCGGCGCGGAATCCTTGCCGATGGCGGAAATCCACGAGGGTATTGAGATTGGCGTCCGCAACCAGAAAAACACTGCCGCCGTCCCCGCCGTCCCCACCATCCGGGCCGCCTCTGGGGATGAACTTCTCGCGCCGGAAGCTCACACAACCGCTGCCGCCGTCACCGGCCTCGACGCGGATATTGACCTCATCGACGAACTTCATGCTTGATTTCCAAAGACCTGTTGTTGTCCCTGCCCACTTGCCCCCTCCGATGTCTGATCCCTCCGGAGTTTGACAGAGGCCATGGCCGGAGACATCGCAGCCCGGGCAAAAACGCAAAAAGCCCCGTCATCCGACGAGGCTTTTTCGCCTAAGAGTCTGTCTAAGAACTAACTTATTGATTTTACTTGTTCCCCACGCTCCAGCGTGGGAACACCGCCTTGGCCGCTCCAACGGCCAGGCTTGGTGACGCTGAAGCGTCAAGACCTGCTCCCACGCCGGAGCGTGGGAGCTAGATGACAATCATGCTTTTATAATCAATGAGTTAGTTTTTAGACAGTCACTAAGGGACTTAGGAGCCGAAAACAGGGAAATTAAGCGGTCTCGACGCTGACGTATTTGCGGTTCCTGGGGCCCTTGACCGCGAACTTCACCACGCCCTCCGCCAGCGCATAGAGGGTGTAATCTCTACCGCGGCCCACATTCTCACCATTGTGAAACTTGGTGCCCCGCTGACGGACGATTATATTACCGGCTCGGACCGCTTGGCCGCCGTAAATCTTGACGCCGAGGCGGTTGGACTGTGAATCACGACCATTGCGGGAGCTGCCACCTGCCTTTTTATGTGCCATGGTGCCATTCTCCTCGACCGGCGTTGATACCGGTAACCTCGAGCTCCGTGAACCATTGACGATGGCCCTGGCGCTTCAAGTGGTGTTTACGCCTGCGGAACTTGATAATCTTGACCTTTTTACCACGGCCATGGGATTTAACGGTAGCCGTGACCTTGCCGCCGTTCAGGTAGGGCTTGCCAACCTTGATGTCCTCACCGTCGGCAACCATGAGCACCTTGTCGAGCTCGACAGTCGCGCCGGCCTCGGCAGCGATTTTCTCGGCCTTCAGTGTGTCACCCTCGGCGACCCGGTATTGTTTGCCTCCGGTTTGGATCACTGCGTACATGAAACCCGTCTCTCCAACAATCTGTCCGGTCAGTGTCCCTGTGGCGGGACAAGCCGGGAAATTAAAGATGTTAGCTTGAGCTGCCGATCGAGTCAAATCATCCGGATTTAAGGTAGTGGCTCAGTTTGAAAACAACTGCCCCTTTTAGCGACGGCGAGCCACAGCCCGCCGCCGAGCATCGAATTTTCAAACTGAGCCACTACCGAGTTTAAAGCGTTCGTATCAGGCCAAACCAGGTAAACGAGGGCAATCCATGAGACCCCGGAGGGCCTGTTCCGGAGGTCACACAGAAGAATTACCGGCTTGACAGCCTCTTGCCCCGCCTCTAGCATCAATCGAGTCGATATCTAATAGTGGCCTTCACATCAGTATGGACTTGTCGGAGATTCGCGCTCCCGTCGCCGAGGACATGCAGATCGTCGACCGTTTGATCTTGCGGCGACTCAAGTCTGATGTGACCCTCATCAACCAAATCGGTCACTATATCATCGAGAGTGGCGGTAAGCGGCTGCGCCCACTCACCGTGCTCCTAGCGGCTCGTGCCTGCGGCTATCAGGGTGACCGGCACACCGGGCTTGCCGGCGTGGTGGAGCTTATCCACACCGCCACTCTCCTCCACGACGATGTCGTCGACGGTTCGGAACTGCGCCGCAGCCGCGAGACCATCAACTCGGTGTGGGGCAACGAGGGGAGTGTCCTGGTTGGTGATTTCCTCTATTCACGGGCCTTCGAGATGATGGTGGACCTGGACAATATGCGGGTGATGGATGTCCTCTCTCACGCCACCAACCGCATCGCCGAGGGCGAGGTATTGCAGCTGCTCAACCGCAACGACCCGAACACCACCGAAGCACGTTACCTGGAAGTTATCGAGCGCAAGACCGCGACCCTGTTCGAGGCCGGTACTCGCCTGGGTGCGGTGCTCGCCCAGGCCCCGGAGGAAATGGAAGTCGCTGCCGCCCAATACGGACTCCAGCTCGGAATCGCCTTTCAGCTGGTGGATGATGTCCTTGACTATCGTACCGACGATGCCCGGTTGGGCAAGAACCTGGGCGATGATCTGGCCGAAGGCAAACCCACACTCCCGATCATCCGGGCGATAGAGGTAGGTACCGAACAGGAACGCAAGCTCCTGCGCCAAGCCGTCGAGAGCGGCGGACGGGATCAAATCGATGCGGTTGCCGAGGCGATTGAATCGACACAGGCCATCGACTACACTATTTCGGTTGCGCGCCGACACGCACAGTTGGCCAAGGAATCGGCTGAGATGCTTCCCGAATCGGCCCAGCGCCCGGCGTTGAAGAAGCTGGCGGATTTCACGGTTGCGCGCACCTACTAAATCGATCGGGGTGTAGCTCAGTCTGGTAGAGCACTACGTTCGGGACGTAGGGGCCGGAGGTTCGAATCCTCTCACCCCGACCAATCTACACTCGGTCTTTGTCCCCTCGTGACGTTGCAGACTCCATGCTTTAGCCCGTAAGGGTTCGTCTCGTCAAAACCGGCTGCATTCCTACATCCGGAACCCATGAGATTGCTTGAATCCATACTGGATGGCAGATTATTGTCATGACCTCCGCTGTCCAGCTCTCTACGAAGCGCTCGCCACACAGCACCGGACGACAAGACCTGCGCGAAGCTGATCGCGGAGGCTATCGAGCGCCTGGAAGAGCGTTATCCCCACCTCCCCGACCTCACTACCCGGGCCCATCTGCGCGAAACAGAACTTTGCCTGCGCAACGAGATCGGACAGGTCCATTCAGACCTCAAGACCCAGATCGAGCAGGTACGTTCGGAACTCAAGACCGAGATCGCGAACATCAAGCTGGATTTGATCAAGTGGATCGTCCCGATGATGTTCGCCCAGGTTGCGATCATTGCGGCCCTGGTCAAGCTATTGTAGGTCTCTGCGTTCTCAGGCACGCTGCTCCATTGTCGTTACGACGACAATAAGAAACGGTGTGTTGAGCGATCTTGATAAAGACCTCGTGCAGAACTTGACACATATCCCGGAATCGTTCGACCACCCGAGTTTCCGAGTCGAATGAAGCGCAACCAAGGAATGGGGGTTTCTGCATTGCTCCTAGTACCTCGTTTCGATAGATATTGCAAATTCATAGGTTTGGTGGTAATTCTTGGGAAGCTGTATCAGGAGGTGCCCCCATGAGCAAAAAATATATCGTGCGTCTGACCGCGGAGGAGCGTGCGCAGCTCACCGAGCTGGTTAGTAAAGGCCAGGCGACGGCGTACAAGATCAAGCATGCTAACGTGTTGCTGAAGGTCGATGCCGAGGGACCGAATTGGAGCGATGAACAAACCGCGGAGGCGTTCTCGTGTGCCCCACGAACCGTGTTCACGGTGCGCGAACGCTTTGTGGAGCAGGGGCTGGAGGCAGCCCTGCACCGCAAGAAGCAGGCGCGACCCTCGCGGATACCGCTTCTCGACGGGGAGAAAGAAGCGCGCCTGATCCAGCTCGCTTGTAGCGAGCCACCTTCGGGACAGGCGCGGTGGACGTTGCAGCTGCTCGCCGCCCAGTTGGTTACCCTGAAGGTGGTGGACACCATCTCCGCTCCCACGGTCATGCGTGCTCTCAAAAAAACGAACTCAAACCGCATCAGCGCACCTGTTGGGTGATTCCGCCGGAGCAAAACGCCGCGTTTGTAGCCGCTATGGAAGATGTGCGGGAAGTCTATCGGCGTCCGTATGACCCCAAACGCCCGGTGGTCTGTTTGGATGAGCAGCCGGCGCGAGGCGACCGCCTGGGCCAAACAGCGCAATCTGGAACAGGCCGGGGTTGACTGGCAGTTCACCACCGAGGATGCACGTATCAAGCTCAAGCGACTTTATCCGCAATATCAAGCGAAATGAGGTACTAGGAACCATTCAGCATCCACATGGATGCGGAGAACATATTGCGCCAGATGTTACCGTACGAAGAATCGACCTCTTCATCCCACAGGAGCCTATCTAATCAACCACTATGGACTGAAAGTCCATAGTCTGGAGGACTAAAGTCCTCATCCGTGGACAAGCCACGGACTGAAAGTGAAGGGACTTAACGTCCATAGTTTCAACTATGATGCGCTTCGCGCACTAAAGTTATTGAAGCAATGAACGAACACGCCATCAGCTGGTTTGCGATCCCTGTTACCGACCTGGAACGTGCAAGGACCTTCTACAGCACCCTGCTCGGTATCACAATGCCCGACCTTGTCGCCCCGGCGGGGACCTGCGCAGTGTTCCCGCAGATGGAGACCGGTATCTCTGGCTCCTTGAATCCCTTTATGGGCTTCAAGCCAAGCGCCGACAACGGCGTGAGCATTTGGCTCAATGCGGGCGATGATCTACAGGGCCCACTCGATCGTGTCGCGGGGGCGGGCGGTAAGGTACTACAGCCCAAAGAACAGATCGGCGAGTTCGGCCACATCGCGATGATCCTCGATACCGAGGGGAACCGCACTGGCCTGCATTCACCGAACTAAATCAATGGGGTCAGACTCGAATGATTTATGATTTTGTGCTAAGTTTCCCACGCTTTATCATTCTCGTAGGGAATCTCCAGTGATCAGGGCTTGCGGTCCAGGTTCCTGAGCCAACTGATCACCGACGCATCGGCCAGTTCCTCCTGCAACACCCCCTGCTTTCAGCTTCCAAGGTCAGCGCGGAATGTGCCGTCGTCTTCAAGGAATAAGTGCCTGTCGTACTCCGGGGCTGTTGGAGAACGGCGGAAGTCGATGGTCTCCGGCAAGGCCCATGAAATCGTCTGCGGAATACTGGTAGCGAGCCGCAAACGCTGAAAATGCTGTCGGCGCTGCTCCTTCAGTTTGCCGATATTCCGCTTGTGCTTGGCGTAGAGCGCATCGAATTAGTCCTCCGCAAAGATTTCCAGGCGCTTCATACCCTCGTAATCCTGGGCCAGCACAACGATCTCTACCTTCACTACATCGGCATCCCGATCCTCTTGGGCTCGCCAGTAATCCATATGCACAGCCGCCGCCCCGCTTGCTGAAAGTGGCGGTCGATGTCAGCGGCGGCCGCCTCGATGGTGTACGCCCCGCCCTTCTCCGCGATGCCGGTTCCGTGCCCCAAGGCAATGATTTTCAGGTCGATGCCGGTAACCTGCCTGGCCCGTTCCCCCAGCGTTCCGACCTCCCGCAACCGTTGGACCTCTTCGGCCATCTTCCCGACGATCTGCGTCTTCACGGCATCCTGCGCATCCTCGCCGATGCGGTCCTTGAGCAAGCCCGGATTCCCGCACCGCCTCGGCCCCGATATAGACCTTGTGCACCGTGTGCCTGGTGCCCGCCAGTTCCTCGAACCGGCGTGCGTTGCAGAGACCCCCAACACCTACGGCATCCGGCACAGGCCGTCATCCAGGCTGCCCAGCAGGAGATGCCAAGCTGTTCCCAGTTGGATACGCTAGGTCAACGACCTTGGCGTTTGAGCGATCCCGCCCCTTCATCAAAGACTTTATTGCTTCAATAACTTTAGTGCGCGAAGCGCATCAGAGTTGAAACTATGGACGTTAAGTCCCTTCATTTTCAGTCCGTGGCTTGTCCACGGATGAGGGCTTTAGTCCCCCAGACTATGGACTTTCAGTCCATAGTGGTTGATTGTTGGTGACAAGAATGCAGCGGCGTTGGGTCTTCCGGTTCATGCTCAACAGACGCTCCCGCGAGATGGGCTTAGGCGGCTACCCGGACGTGAGCCTTGCCGAGGCGCGCAACCAGACCACCAAGTGTCGGAAACAGGTGAAGGCCAGGTAAATCAACAAGTTGAAAATAAGATTGGCGGAGAGAGGGGGATTCGAACCCTCGATGGGCTATTAACCCATACTCCCTTAGCAGGGGAGTGCCTTCAGCCGCTCGGCCATCTCTCCGAAATAAGACGTGGTGCCGGCATCCGCAAACATAGGTTACCTCATGACCTGCAGGCACACTTATAAGATTGCCTTTTCTAGGGAAGACAACAGGTAACTTCACAAAGCCTAATCAGGGATGGAGGTTGTATTCCTGCTTATGATGTTCGCGCACTCAGGAATAGCATTGGGGACGGCCTCGGCTCCATTCTGCTGGGTAGCCTGCTCTGCCTGCTCCCGCTTTATGCGCTCGTAGATCTCTTCACGGTGCACCGCTACGTCGCGGGGTGCGTTGACGCCGATGCGTACTTGATTTCCTTTGACACCGAGTACGGTAACGGTCACTTCGTCGCCGATCATCAGGGTTTCGCCGACCCGTCGGGTGAGTATCAGCATTGTTATTTCTCCCCCATTTCCTTTTCCAGATCGTGACCTATCCCCGCCATGGCCCCGCACCTTGCGGTGCTACCGAACGGAGATCGGTCACGGCCAACCAAGCATGGAATCCAGAGTTAAACTCCACATTCCCCAATTCTAACAACAGCTCCGATTACAGCAAAGTCTTTTTGTTACCACTGCCTTACCATCAGCGGGGAAATCAGAGCCTGTCTGGCTTACGCGTTCGTAGCGAGGGATCGAGGGGTCGCGGCAGATTTTTCGCTCGATTGAGGCGAATAGTGGGCCTATTTAACGAGATCGAGCGGAAAATCCGACCGGCCTCATCGATTCCGCAGTAGAACAGTCGTATGCCAGACAGGCTCTCAGTCCCCATGATGCAACTCGAACGCCTGGTGCAACGCCCGCACGCCGAGCTCCAAGTACTTCTCGTCCACGACCACGGATATCTTGATCTCCGAGGTGGAAATCATTTGAATGTTGATCCCCTCCTTCGCCAGGGCGGCAAACATCTTGCTGGCGATCCCGGCGTGGGAACGCATGCCGACGCCGACCAGAGAGAGCTTGACGATCCGATCGTCGCCCGCGACCTCCCACGCCACCAGGGACCGTGCCGTGGCGTCCAATATTTCCAGGGCTCGCTCATAGTCGTTGCGGTGAACGGTAAAGGTAAAATCCGTGGTGGCCTTGTCGGCGGTGACATTCTGGATGATCATGTCGACTTCGATATTAGCCTCCGCGATGGGACCGAGGATCTTGTGGGCCACGCCCGGTTGGTCCGGAACGCCCAGGATGGTGAGCTTGGCCTCGTCGCGGTTGAATGCAATGCCGGAGATAACGGCGCCTTCCACTGCTTCCTCCTCGAAACTGATCAGCGTACCCTCCCCGGCTTCGAAGCTGGAGAGCACCCGTAAGGGGACCCGGTACTTGCCCGCAAACTCCACGGCCCGGATCTGCAAGACCTTCGAGCCCAGACTCGCCATCTCCAGCATCTCCTCGAAGGTGATGCGGTCAAGCTTGCGGGCCCGCGGCTCGATGCGCGGGTCGGTGGTGTAGACACCGTCCACATCCGTATAGATCTGGCACTCGTCGGCATCCAAAGCCGCGGCCATGGCCACCGCCGAGATATCCGAGCCGCCGCGCCCTAGAGTAGTGATGTTGTCCATTTCGTCCACGCCCTGAAATCCGGCCACCACAACTACGCACTCGGCATCCAAATCGGCCTTGACCCGGGCGCCGTCGATTTTGCGGATCCGGGCCTTATTATGGGCACTGTCCGTACGGATGTGGACCTGACTTCCAGTGTAGGATTTGGCGGGACAACCCAGACATTCCAGCGCCATGCTGAGCAGGGCAATCGTGACCTGCTCGCCGGTGGACAGGAGTACGTCCATCTCCCGTGGGTTGGGTCGCGCTTGGATCTTCTTGGCCAAAGCGACGAGACGATCGGTCTCGCCCGACATGGCCGAGACGACGACCACCACCCGATCGCCCCGCTCGTGCCAGGTCTTGACCCGTGCCGCGACGGCCTTGATCCGTTCGACACTGCCGACGGAGGTGCCACCGTATTTCTGGACGATCAGGGACATAGAATTTCCCGGAATGGCTTAGTTGAGGCAGCGGCCCCTAAAAAGTTGGACAGGCCGCCCAACGGCTGGGATCCACTTCATTGCTTCAATAACTTTAGTGCGCGAAGCGCATCATAGTTGAAACTATGGACGTTAAGTCCCTTCACTTTCAGTCCATAGTGGTTGATGTATCATAAAAAGATCATCATTGGAAACGAAGCCCGCGAAGCGTCAAGTATATGGGATCACCACAATTCAACAAAATGTGAATCCTTAAGTAGCGTTGCTTAATTGCATTCGTGAGAGTAACTTTCCTCCATTTGTTAGAACTTCCTGAACAATCCAACTCACCACTGTAAATTTCTTGCCATCTTCCCAGCTTGTTACCACCTTCAATTCGGACAGCCCTCGGTGCTCGGGCAGATCTTCTTTTTTGTGGTAGGAATAGCAACTGTCTAACGTTGCGTACATATCCAAAATCGACATCAAGAACTTGAGGGTAACTCACAAGTAAATTCGCGTGCCATGCGGGAAATCTGGCAGATGTAAGTCCTTCAGCACCGCGTTGTTTATTCAATTTTGATATTGTAGTGATCTGCATACATACATTTAATATCGAATACGGAGTAATCTACGTCTGCCGGCTGTATTTTGTTTAGTAGTGCCGATTTGTTCGGCCAAAGTACATCGGCCATACCAACAGCCCCCCGACCAACTGGAATTTTTTCTAAAGTGAACAGAATCAAACCATGGCAACGGATCATTTTCTGAGCAACTGTTGCCAATCTTAAAATAAGCGTTATCGGATTTTCCTTCTCCCTTTAACCAATATTGAATGGTGTCAATTATCTCCTGCCGCGAAGGGGAATAATTATAACGGTAATCATGCGCTAGTTCGAGTGTGGAGTAAGAGTTGAATGCGATTAGTGCGATTAATAAGGATTTGGAAATGATGTCACCGAGATTTGAATTTGGAGTTTTTGTCTTGGAAACTGCAATGCTCTTTGAATCGCTTGAGTTTTTCCAATGCTATGGTATTTAAGGAAGAGCAACGACAAACCGACTGCAATAACTAGTTGTGCTATATAAGGATAATAGGCATGATGCGTGAAAACATAACCAAGATCTTTCGGAAGATCCCTGGCATAAGCTATTACAAACGAATAACTGGAAAGAAAGATCAAAGGCCCGGAAACTGAGGGCCATACTTTTTTGCTTATTCCAATAAAATCAACCCCTTCTTTTCTGAGTACCTGGACGAAGTGAAGTATCAAACCTGACACTACTATGAGGTTAGTTAGAGAACTCCCGAGATCTATCGAAGAAAGTCCTTGCTCCAGCATTAACGTCGAAAATAGTTGGAAGGATCCATGCCCCAAGCCAGAATATGATTTGTCTAATTGCATACCAGGTTGCCAATAGAACGGAGTATAAAAATGACTGATTAAGGTTAAGGCTCTCGAATGGTGGCGGTATTCCTCTCGTCCATAGATCAAGAAAGCTCACGGCGGGATAGAGTAGTGCCCCGCTTAAAAAGAGCAAGAACCAAGACAAACTATTTATAGATCGATTATTGGGATTTTGGCATTTCTCCACTATCCACATGTAAAGAAACACGGTGAATACTAATAAGTTAAGTAGTACGCCAAGCTCATATGCAAATTCAGAAAGAATTCCTAAAGTTAGTGCTGCCCATCCTGAAAATGCGTTGCCTGTAGATAAGAACCGAACAATAAATAAAACAGAAAAGACAGCGAGGGCAGAAAATGTCAAATAGCCGGATATATGGCTCCAAAACACGAGATCGGAGGCCATGTGTGAAGATCCAAATAATAAGGCTATAAGTAACGGGTAAATTGTCCGTTTCAAATGCCCATTAAAAAGAAGACTATGAAGTCCCAAGGCTGCAAGGATGTGGAGAAATAGGCTCGCTACCTGCCAAAGAAAAAAATTGTAACCGAAAAAATAATAAAATAAGCCGAGTTGTAAATAAAGCAACGGACGAAAAAATATGAAATCTCCAGCAGATTGAGTACGATTCCAAGATGGTGAAGGACGACAATATCCCAAAAATCGCTAAATTGACTTACATGGTGAAGATATATAAGCTGATCAGCTCTTGGAATGCCACCCCAGGGCCCATCCCAAAATGTAAAAACAACTAAGGCTACTAGAAGTAGTCTTTGTACGGTAAAACCTTCAAGTGCGATCCGGAGGACTCAAATTCATCGCTTGTAATTCGGCAACCTGCTACTGCCTCACACAAGCCTCTCTCGCACCCAATCCGCGACCAGTCCCAACGCCTCGGGCAGACCCGCCGGATTATTGCCGCCGGCCTGGGCCATGTCTGCCCGACCGCCACCCTGACCGCCCACCTGCGCGGCGACTACCTTGACCAAATCGCCCGCCTGCATACGGTCCGTCAGATCCTTGGTAACTCCCGCGACCAGGTTCACCTTGCCGTCATTCTCGGCGGCCAGGACTACCACCGCCGAGCCCAGCTTGTCCTTGAGCCGATCCAGAGTATCACGCAGACCCTTGGCATCCACCCCGTCGAGTTTGGCCGCCAGTACCTTGATACCGTCCAGGTTCACTGCCTGAGTGATCAGGTCCCGGCCCGTGCTGCTCGCCAGTTTGGCCTTGACCTCGCCGAGCTCCTTCTCCAGCCGCTTAGTGTGCTCCAGGAGTTGGACCACCTTGTCGTCCAGGTCCTCGCGTGTGCCCTTGACCAGGCGCGCGAGACGTAACAGACGCTCTTCGTCCGCCTCCACCCAATCCAACGCACCTTCGCCGCTCACCGCCTCGATGCGCCTTATCCCGGAGGCGATGCCGCTCTCGGCAAGGATCTTGAACAGACCGATATTGCCCAGGGCGCGCACGTGGGTGCCACCGCAGAGCTCAGTGGAGAAGTCCCCCATGCGCAGCACCCGAACCTGTTCGGCGTATTTCTCGCCGAACAGGGCCATAGCACCGGATGCCCTGGCGTCGTCGAGGGACATGATTCGGGCCTCCACCAGGCGGTTCGCGCGGATCTCCCGGTTGACCAGACGCTCGATCCGGAGGATCTGATCGCGGCCGACCGGCTCGAAATGGGAGAAATCGAAACGCAGACGCTCAGGATCTACGAGAGAGCCTTTCTGCTGCACCTGATCTCCCAGCACCTCGCGCAAGGCGGCATGGAGCAGGTGAGTAGCGGAGTGATTGAGCGCGATTCGGTGTCGGCGCTGCGCGTCCACCCGGGCCTCCAGCTGATCGTCGACCTGGAGCTCCCCCTCCGCCATGCGCGCGATGTGACCAATGACGTCGGCGCCTTGTTTCCGGGTATTCAGGATGGATACGCGCACGCCGTCGCGCACGAGCTCGCCGGTATCGCCGACCTGACCGCCGGCCTCGGCATAGAAGGGAGTAACGTCGAGTATGACCAGACCCTCCTGGCCCTCGGAGAGGTTGTCCAGTGACTTGCCATCCTGGTACATAGCCATCACCGTTGCCTGGTCGGCGAGTCGCTCGTAGCCGGTGAAGTCGGTCTCTCCTTCCAGGTCCGGGACCACATCCTGGGTCGTACCGAACCGACTCGCTGCCCGGGCTCGTTCTTTCTGTTCCGCCATCGCCCGTTCGAAGCCTGCCAGATCCAGGGTCAAGCCCCACTCACGGGCCACGTCGGCCGTAAGGTCGGTGGGAAAGCCATAGGTATCGTAGAGCTTGAACACGATTGCGCCGTCGATGCGGTTATCCTGAATCCCGGCGATGGCCTGCTCCAGAATGCGCATACCCTGCTCCAGGGTCTCGGCGAAGCGTTCCTCTTCGCTTCTGAGCATCCGTTCTACCTGGGCTTGGGCGGCCATGATCTCCGGGTAGACAGCACCCATCTGGACTGTCAGTGTCGCCACCAGACGGTGGAAAAAGGGCTCGCGGCAGCCGAGCTGATAGCCGTGGCGGACCGCGCGCCGGACGATCCGGCGTAAGACATAGCCCCGCCCCTCGTTGCCGGGGGTGATGCCATCGCTGATCAGGAAGCTGGCGGAACGGATATGGTCGGCGATGACCCGTAGCGACTGGTTCCGGCGGTCCGCACAACCGGTCAGCTCCGCCGCGGCGTCGGTCAGGGCGCGGAACAGATCGATCTCATAATTGTCATGGGTCCCCTGCATGATCGCCGCCAGGCGCTCGAGGCCCATGCCGGTGTCCACCGAGGGACGCGGCAGGGGCGTGAGCCGTCCCTCCGCGTCGCGGTCGTACTGCATGAATACCAGGTTCCACACCTCCACGAAGCGGTCGCCGTCCTGGTCCGGGGTGCCGGGTGGGCCACCGGGCACCTCCGGACCATGGTCGTAGAAGATCTCGGAGCAGGGACCGCAGGGACCGGTCTCCCCCATGGACCAAAAATTGTCCTGTTCGCCGCAGCGCGAGAAGCGCTCGGGGCTCACGCCGATGTCATCGCACCAGATGCGCTCCGCCTCCTGGTCCTCTTCGTAGACCGTGATCCACAGCCGCTCCTTCGGCAGGGCCAGCACCCGGGTGAGATAGTCCCAGGCATAACGGATCGCCTCCGGCTTGAAGTAGTCGCCGAAGCTGAAATTGCCCAGCATCTCGAAAAAGGTGTGATGACGAGCCGTGTAACCCACGTTCTCCAGGTCATTGTGTTTGCCCCCGGCCCGCACGCAGCGTTGGGCACTGACGGCACACCGATAGGGCGGCTGTTCCCGGCCCAGAAACACCTCTTTGAACTGCACCATACCCGCATTGGTGAACAGCAGCGTGGGGTCGGCGGCGGGTATCAGCGAGCTACCGGCTACCACCTGGTGCCCACGCTCGGCGAAGTAACGAAGAAAACCGGCTCGAAGCGCTGCGCTACTCTTCATGGGATGGATTTGTGGTAGGGGCTGGATTTTAAGTGGTGAAGTCTGCCGGACCCGACCGCGTCATCTCGGCAGGGAGTGCCGGAATCCGGTGCCAGGGAGGGCAAAAACTGTGGGCTCTTTATGGATTCCGGACTGCTTTGGAGCGCGCTGTCTTAAGCGGTGCGGTTTGATTCGGATCTCCGGCCCGTCTCACCCAACAAAGGAGACGGAACGCACCTGCGGCGCCTATCGGTAGCTGGCAAATAGAACGGAAACGCAACCAGGCGCCTTGCCTTCGATGCTTATATTATTCCATAGGATTAAGGGTGCCGTCAGGATGAGTACCCATGAATTTCAGGGCGAATGCCTGTCGGGCGATTACCGGATCGGGACCCGTTATCCGGATGAGTATATCCTCGATCTGATCAAGACCCAGGCCATGCAGGTGCCTTTTTTAAAGGATCCGTTGCGGCGCGATTGGATCTTTGTGCGTAACAACATCAAGGTGGACGACTTACGGTCGTGTTGACATTTAGAAGGTCCGCACAGCGGACCCTACGCTAACCACTTGATTGACTGTAGGGTCCGCTGTGCGGACCGCTTGGACGTCGCAGCTATCTAGCAGATGAAAAACAAGCGGTTAGGGTTAAATGTCAACAGGACCTAGCGAGGTGCTGCCTCAGACCGACGAGCCGTGATCATCGCTATATCGCGGAACAGTGATCGTGGTCGTAATCGGAGGCGCAAGGCAAAGCGGGCATGGAAAACCTGATGTCTACGGGTTTCGGCCTGGCACCTGGCCGGGACCTATGGAGACCACGAACTGTGAAAGAATTCTGTCCCTCCTACGGCGGCTTCGATCACGATCACGACTACGATTACGACAATGAGAGGGGTTGGACGTTTGCGAAATTTGACTCTTTTGCACAAAATCTGGTCATTCAAGGAACCCTAGTACCTGTCGAGCTTCGGTCTGATGCTCCTGCCGCCGGCGATTCCTGATCCCACGGCCAATTCAAGATAAAATCCTAATGTTGAGGACACAGGATCGAGGATCTCAAATCGATGCAATCCCAGTATGTCGAGCTGAAAGACGGCGTCTATTGTGTCGCGTAGACGCGTATCTCGCTGGACCCGCTGGTCTGCGCATACTTAAACGACCAAACGGCTGAGGCGATTGCCCAGTCCTTTCCGCTATTGAGCTTGGATCAGGTCTACGGCGCCCTGGCGTACTATTTGGCACACCGAAAACAAATCGATGCGCACCTTCAGCGAGGCGAGGAAGAACTCGACGCGCTGCGTCAGGCAGCGCGTAACGCGGACCCCATGTGGTATCAAAAGCTCAAGGAGGCTCGGCGATTCGCCGCGTAGAGTCAGATTTCGAGATTTCTCTCAAATGTTGGCGATCTTTGCTACAAAGTCTCCGATCTCGGAAGGTATCCTCGCCTGCTCTTTAATTCGGTTAGCCAGCAATCCTTTCAGGTCCCCGGTAATGTTGTGGATGGAGCCGAACCGACTCAGAAGTCCTTTGCCGTGTACCCGGCGCAACAGAGCATTGACACGCTCGCCCGGCGGGCTGTCAGGTTTGTCGAAGGCGGTCCACTAACGGAACGTGCTTTGCGTAAAGCGCTATCGCCGAATTAGGTAGGTTCGGCAACAACATAGAGTGAATGTCCGCTTCTACCGCTGATCTGGCGGGAAATCGGTTGGTGTAACCATCGCCAAATCCTGGCACTCTAAGCTCATGGCAAGTCGCATTGATCGCTGCGTGCGGCACTAATGCATCGCACTGGTCAAGAAGCTCCTGGGCGACAACCGAATCAGGTCGCCGAGGCTGACGCTGCAACTCGGCTCGGCACTGCTCCAAAGCGATCGCGTCGGCAAGATAGCTCTCCATCTCCCAGCGACACAAAACCTTGATTTCTGCTCCGAAGGGCTTTGCTGACTTATACTTCGCATCATCCGTCTCATGCACCAGGTTCCAGAGGTCCTGACTCATCACTGTGTCCCGGTCGACGATGCCCCAGGCCAGATTGCCAGCCGTCCGCTCACCACCAACCGCTTCGAGAACCGCTGAGCAGCCGGAAAACCTACACTGGACCATGGCGGGCTGAAATTCCACTCGGGACAACCAATCTTTGAACCAGCATTCACCGTAGACGTAGTGATCCTCGGTGGATTCTACATAAATGACAGGCACTCCACCGTAACGGGCTACCAACCGATCAGGATCGCTTAGCCCCGGACTGCTTTTCACTGCTCCCATGATTCCCTCCTGTCACCCTCTAATTTATTGTCCTGATTTCTTTTCTCGTGCTTCCCTGGCAATCAAATCCGCTTGTTCTTCCTCCTCGGCCGTTTCGATGATGTAGGCCCCTTTTCGCAAGTTTTCCTCTTCTTGGTCGAGAGCGAATGCCTTCATAATGTGCTCGGAATGTGTGGCCAGGATCACAGTCACATTGGGAAAGTGGGACTTGGCTAGATTCGTCAACGTGTACAAGGCCTCGTATTGCCAGCTACGATGTAAGTGAACCTCCGGTTCATCCACAAGCAAAATCGTGTTCTGCGTCATGTGGGACCCCAAGCGCAAATATAGCTGCACCAGGCTTTTCTCGCCGCTGGAGAGGCGATCCAGACGATGCTGCTGGCCGTCTTCGGATTCCACAATCGCTTCGGGTGGCTCCTTTCGTACCCCTTTCAGCTTTTTCCCCGCACTAAAGTGCTCGTCGCCAACCTTGAAAACCCGATCGTTGATAGCAGAAACAGCAGCATAAAATCGGTCGTCATCCAACCATTTGAGCCACACTAACAGGTTGTCGAGTGAATCCCGCCAATCCCGACCTTCGACATCGAACACATGTACCGGTCGGTAATTCCAGTCTCTCGGGGCGACAATGGCCCTGTCTTCGTCGGGTATCGGAATGATATTTCGGTAGGCGGAGAAATAGATCAGGGTCGAATAGCTCAGCACATCGCTTTCGAAGCCGAACAAGTGGGTACCTATGGCGGTCTGTATCAAGAGGTTGAAATCCTGCACCCAGGTATTACCGCGACCGACCATACTGTACCGACCGAACGCATTGCGAACAAAGCCGAAACGACACCAGCCGCTTGCACCGAACTTTTTGCAATCCGACTCGCCCCACAGCTTCAGCGATACCTCCTCCCCCATAAATCCCGCAAGAAGCGAGAGAATCATGGTCTCGCGCCGCCCATCTTGTCTCAGGGTAACCCGCAGATCCCATTGCGCTCTCCCATGCTCTCGGTCGAAAGCCTCAAACCCCAAGTTCATGCACTCGGTCTTGCCCAACATGTCCACCATTGCAGCGAGCATCTCCATCACCGTAGTCTTGCCTCTGCCGTTCTTGGAAACCATCAGGTAGACGTTGCACGGTTCGTTATTGGCATCTGTGAAATCGAACTCCTCCATGCGTGACTGGAAGGGTCCAACCCGATCTACCGAAAGGTACGAAGGCGCAAACTCCTCGATGTAAACATCCGGCATTGGTTAGCCCTCCTTTCCGACACGCTTGACCGCATCGGCAACGTCGGTTAGACGTACATTGAATCCGTGCACACGTACCAATTTTTCTCCCAACCATTTCACCAGCATGTCTCCCTTGCCTAGGAGTCTCTCGGCTCCATCCTCATCGAGAATAATGCGAGAATCCGCTGCCTTGAGGACGGTTAGCGCAATTCGCGACGGTACATTCGCACGCAGTAATCCACTAAAAGTAGCTGCATCAGTTGACGAGGTTCTTAAAGGCGCGGGTTGCTTCCACTCCATCGGTGACAATGGGTGCGAGCAAGTGGGGCAATCCTTCGTAAGGCGACAGCTCCACCCGCTTCGGATCGACCAACAGAAGCCGAAGCTCCCGCGCGCCATGGTTAGCTAAGAGCGACAGGAGTATTGCGTGCAAGCACACACTTTTGCCACTGCCTGTCGTCCCAGCCAGCAAGACATGAGGGGCCTCAGCCAAGCTGCGAAGACGTATCCGGTGCCGCGCCCTCTTCATGGTCATCCGGAAAAGCAAAAAACTCCTGGCGTAAGAACTCGTGAAAATCGTGCGACTCCCGCCAGGAGGATTGAATCTCCCGAAGACCGCGCCGGATATGCCGCTGCAGAAGGCTCGTATACCGATCATCGTCCCCGAATAGGTCTTCCCCGTGATAGGCGGACAACAACGCCCGAAAGGCATCGACAAACTCTTCCGGTTCTTTCTGTCCGCGCCCGGTGATCTGATCCAGACTGTATTCGCCAACCTTGCTCTCAACCTGCGTGTCGAACGCTTCGGAGGGGGGATCAGATTGTTTCAGCGACAGGGCCAAGGCGATACGCAGCACTATCCATTTAGGACCCTGAACCATTAGTCCCTTCCGTAGGACGGAAGCGACTGTATCCTCATCAACCCGCGAGGTGTAGACCTTGGCTATCAGTAATAGCCCCCAGGAAGCACATGGGTGTGGTCTCCGTTCGGGTTGTCCAGGTGAAATTCCCGATAGATGTGCGGTTTCAGCAGAGCGTATTTTTCCCGGTCTAGCTCGGCGTCAGTGGGAAGCACGACGACTTGGGTACCCGCACGAGGGTAATAGCGGGTGATGATGTTTTCCTGGTGTCTTCGGTCGAAACGCGCCAACAGCGTGTCGATAACCACGGGGGCTTCTTTTCCGGATACAGCTTTCAGTGCCCGGAGCAATGCCTGCGCAACTAGCTGCTTCATCCCAGCCGAGATGTTGCTCATGCCCACCGGCTCTCCTTCGTCGCTGAGATAGTGCCAAGAAAAGTCCTCGTTTACTTGGATGTGACGTATCTGTCCATGAGAAGACATTAGCTCCATGAAGCGCCCGTTGAACGCTTTCTCAATGTCCTCCCGGCACCTAGTCTTGAGCTTAGCTCGATACGAAGCCAGCGCCGATTTCAGCCTCTGGCCTAAGATCAGTTTATCCTTGGCCGCACCGGCAGCCACTGCATTCCTTTCTTCCTGACGGCAATCCTCGCGCTTCTTCCTCAGCTTCCTCCTCAGTTCGTACTCCTGCTGGCCGAGCTTTCCGATTTCCCGATTGAGATCTTCAAGGTCTTCATTCAATTTGTCTTTTTTCGCCAAATGCTCCTCGAACAGTTGCCGCTCCACTGGAGTAAGGTTTGCGACGTCATTGCGCTTGCGCTCGATTTCCGCAAGATCGGTCCTGAGCTTGCATATCTCGATCAAATCCCGAGACCATTGGGCGCGTCGACGGTCATCCCGCACATAGTCATCCACCACCCGTAACAGATCATCTACCTTGGCGGGCAATAGATGAAACAGTCCATCTGTTAGATCCGCTGTGTCGGGGCGATAACTGTCCAGCGCCCGTATCAACTTGCGTCGTAAAAAGTCTTCCTGATCGTGGCTTAACGGAGGAACCGGTAAGGGCGGGTCGGAGAATACCCTGCCCGGCAAGGCTGAGAAGATGCGTTCCAACTCGTCACGTAAGCGGCGGTTAGGATGGGAAGCAATCTTTTCCAGCTCCCGCGCTACGGTCTCCATGAGGCGACCATGAAGGAGAAGAGGGGCATCGCGGGTGAAAGCATCGGAAAAACTCTGCGCCTTCTCCTTGAGGGTGGTCACCATACTATTCCTTTGAGCTGAAAGTTTGGATTCTTCGCTTTGCAGAGCGAATTGTCTCCTCGCCTGCAGAGCGACGTCGTGCCGCTTTATGTCGAATTTTTTCTCACTGACCGAGTTCTCCAGCTCCTTGCGCTCAGCGACAAGACCCGCAAGTTGCTCCTCGAGGGCTTGAGTCTCAAGCCCAAGTGACCTGATCTTGTGCTGGCTGGCATCCTTGGAAACCCGACGCCAATGGGCCAAGTTGCGGCCGAGGTACGTGTCGATCAAATCGATATCCGCCAAGTCCAGCAACTGTTCGATGTAACGAAGCTGATCTGGCTGATTCGCCTCGGCGATCTGCTGCACCTTCTCGCCATCGTAGATGAAGAAGGGAATGATTACCTCTGGCAGTCGGGCCTGAATGAAGGCGCGCGCCTCGCCCTCCAGATTCCCATCTTTGTCTTCCAGCGGGTCACCAAAGCTTGGATCAACCCGCAGGGTCTCGGTGGCCTCATCCCGCTCAACCTTCCAGGTACGTTCCACCTGAACCGTCCCCTCCTCCTCGCGCCAGACTAGAGCAACCCCAAATTCCGTCTCTCCCTCGGCGCGTGCTCTATGGTTGAAAACGCCCACCCACTCGTCACCCCGTCCGAGAAGATATTCATTTCGTCCGAAGCGCCCCGGCCTTCTTTGCACGCTCTCGCGAAGCTCGTCTGACACGCCAGTGAGCAGCAACTTGAGGCTATTTAGGAAACTAGTCTTGCCGTATCCATTTCGCCCCCAGATAAGCACTACGTCGCGACCATCAGTCGGTGGTGTTAGGTCGAACTCCCACGGGCCACGGTACGAGAAAAGGTTGTGGGTGCGAAAACGCTCGAGGATCATGTTTCTACTGTCTGCTCGGCCTGGCGGGCAGCTTTTTCTACCAGGTCTCCCAAAGCCCGTTCGAAACCAGTTTTGGCGTCCCACTTATCCAGAGACGGGAATTTCTTGCGACGAATATCTAATGCCTGTCGTAGGAGATCCGGATCAACACCCGCCTCTACGGCAGCTGCTTCGATCATTTCGTATTCTGCAGACAAATCGTCCTTACGAATTGCATCAGACATGGTGATCACCCTCCCGTACTTCGCTGCAATCTGTACAGCCATTTGATTCCGATAATCGAATTCCGCGGACCACTCTGTTTGAATATACGCTAGTTCTTCATCAGTGATTAACGGGAATCCCATTCGCTCTTCCAGAGCTAGAACTGACTCCAAAATCTCCTGCCTTGCGGCTGGTAAAAACGGACCGGGTCCAGCATTTCCGTTGCGCCTGACGTGACTGCGATATCTCGGTTCGTCTCTCAGGCCAACCAACCAATTACGGAAATCCACCAACGGTTGAAGATGATCTTCGCCGGAACGTATAAAGCCCTGTAATGATTTGTCTTCCTTAACAACCGTGCAAGTCCAACAGCCGAACCGGCCGCCCCCGCAGGAGGGCGTATTGAGGTCGAATACGACGGGACACTCGCCCCCTCCGGCCTGGCGGTAGAGAGACAGGAGAAAACTGTGGTTGCCGCCCCAGGGGCAAGGATTACTTGCCAAGTATTCCCAAACATCGTCCGTGGTCCATTCGGCGATGGGCGTAGCTACCAAGGCGTTCGGGATTTCGTGGTGTGGGTTCAGACCGCGGCTATTGATGCTCCGTTCCTGCATAGTGCGACCACGCTGAGCACTCTCCGTAATGCGCGACCCAAGCAGCAAAATCACACTACCGTGGGCTTGAGTGATCTCATCAATTGCGCGGCGCGATGGCTTGATCTTCATGTTGCTGGTACACCATCGGAACCAGCGCGACGGAGGGGGGTACCCCTTTCCAATGAGCTTTCCCCAAAAACTCTCAGATGCAGTGGGCTCTATCAGTCTTGTACTGAGGGGTACCCGCAACGCCTGTGCCGATTCTTCAACCTTGTGCAATGCGTCGGTTATGTAAGCCGCGACGTTCGGTGCTTCTACCCTAGTGTCCGACGATAGTACGACTACAGGCTTCTTCGCCTTGTCCCCGAGCTCGACCAGCATCTCGAAAACCGGCTGCAGGACAACCGTGGAGTCCTTCCCACCCGAGAACGCGACAACCCAGCGGCGGGTAGCGGCGAAATAGAGGGACTCCAAAGACGCCTGGGCCGACCTATTCAGGGAAGCCGAAGGCTGATAGGGGGCAACAGCCAGATCAGTTGGTATTTCCACTCCAAGAAGCGTCCGGTAATGCTGATTTCGGCAGAAGCGTACTACGCGGTTTCCGGATCAAGCGATACAGGTATAGATGTTGGGACAATTATTGGAATTCCTGAGAAAAGTTTGAACTTGGCGGAGAATACTACCGTGGTCTCGTATACGCCATATCGGATGGATTGCGCTTTCGGTATCGAGTACGAGTCAATGATACCGACGAGCGAGGATCACGACCGTATCGCCCCCCACTTTGTAGACGAGTCGGTGCTCGTCGTCGGTGCGGCGAGATCAGCAGCCTTGCAACTCGTGCTTCAGGGACTCTGGCTTGCCGATGCCCTCGAAGGGCTGTCGAACCACGTCGGAAATCAGGGCGACGATATGTTTGTGGATCTTCTTGTCCTTCACCGCCCAGTCGGTGAAGTCCTCGAACGCCCCTCGCTCGAACGCAATGCGCTTCATTGCTTCAATAACTTTAGTGCGCGAAGCGCATCATAGTTGAAACTATGGACGTTAAGTCCCTTCACTTTCAGTCCGTGGCTGGTCCACGGATGAGGACTTTAGTCCTCCAGACTATGGACTTTCAGTCCATAGTGGTTGATTGTCATCTACTCTCGGCGATTGTAGGGCACCTTGAAAAATGGGTATTTTCACCAATCAAGCAACTCTAACCCATTGATTGCTGATGTGTACTGTAGACGAGAACCGTATTTTTCAAAGTGCCTTGTACTTGGGACTTGTTTGTGGTGCGCTGGCAGGGAGGTGGCGATACAGGCATCAGGATCACATCGCTCGCCGGTCAAAGCGTGCTGCTTGATCGGTTCAGTAAGGCGGAGTTCGCTCCTATCCATCTATAGTGGCTTCTACAATATGAACCCTTTTACGTTCCCCATTGTTCTACAGTTCTTTTTTTCGTTGCGACTGTTCACTCAGTATATGCAGCAAGACTTTACGAGCTGGGTTGCAATCGCCTCGCGAACGTTTGTAAGAGGCTGTCTAAAAACTACAGAATGACAAGTTATGGGTTAACATTTTCGCTTGACGGGTGCACAATGCTCTCAAGTTGAGAGGAAACGCCATGAACCTGCTAACCGTCTTTCAACGCTTCCCCGATCAAGACGCCTGGTATCGCGC
>Ga0209679_1000062_pt1 | contig 54717 bp, 47 predicted proteins | sample WorMetHEROISLAND_4_FD_187408 | JGI IMG/M metagenome (GOLD analysis project Ga0209679, IMG submission 187408) | Marine gutless worms symbiont microbial communities from Max Planck institute for Marine Microbiology, Germany - Olavius sp. 2 HERON... ...
GAAGGAAAACACTGCTCACCGGGGTTAGCAAGGAGACACAGCTAGCCGTGGCGAGTCAGGTATATAGGTCCCCAAATTTGGGGCTCGCCATGAAGGGCGACCAAAGGAGAAACCGCCAGAGCTATGCCTCAAGTTGAGCCTATAACTTGTCATTCCGTAAATTTATAAGTTGTAGACGAGCCACCTATCGGCCTGATAATGGTTCAGACCTCCCTGCTTTTGCCATCCCTGGCGCCTGGATTCCGGCAATCCCTGCCGGAATGACGAGGCGGGGTTTGAGCGATTATGCACCCAACCATCAGTTTCCGCTGGTAATCAACCACTATGGACTGAAAGTCCATAGTCTGGAGGACTAACGTCCTCATCCGTGGACAAGCCACGGACTGAAAGCGAAGGGACTTAACGTCCATAGTTTCAACTATGATGTGCTTCGCGCACTAAAGTTATTGAAGCAATGAACACGAATCGACGCAAATCCATTCACTCATCATTTGCGTCCATTGGCGTTGACTTGCGGATAAATCTTCCGTGAAGATCCTGCTCGTTCAATGTGAGCGGTACTGAAGGCATCCGTACGAGGTACTACCACCCCCGCTCCAGATGGGGCTTGAGGAACCGCCCGGTATGGGAGTCCGGGTTGGCGGCGATCTGCTTGGGGGTTCCGGTGGCGATGATCTCGCCGCCCCGGTCCCCTCCCTCCGGCCCCAGGTCGAGGATCCAGTCCGCGGTCTTGATCACGTCCAGGTTGTGCTCGATGACCACCACCGTGTTGCCGTGGTCGCGCAGGCGGTGGAGGACCTCCAGGAGTTGCTTGACGTCCTGGAAGTGGAGCCCGGTCGTGGGCTCATCCAGGATATAGAGGGTGCGGCCGGTATCGCGCTTGCTGAGCTCCCGGGACAGCTTGACCCGCTGGGCCTCGCCCCCGGACAGGGTGGTGGCGCTCTGGCCGAGGCGGACATAGGCCAGTCCCACATCGATCAGGGTCCGGAGTTTGCGTTCGATGGCCGGGACGGCGGAGAAGAAATCCGCGGCGTCCTCCACCGTGAGGTCCAAGACCTGATCGATAGTCTTGCCTTTGTAGCGGATCTCCAGGGTCTCGCGGTTGTAGCGCCGGCCCCAGCAGGTGTCGCACTGGACATAGACGTCGGGCAAGAAGTGCATCTCCACCCGGATCAAGCCGTCTCCGCGGCAGGTCTCGCAGCGCCCCCCCTTGACGTTGAAGCTGAAGCGCCCGAGGGTATAGCCGCGGGAGCGGGCCTCGGGCACGGCGGCGAACAGCTCCCGCACCGGGCCGAACAGACCCGTGTAGGTAGCGGGGTTGGAACGGGGCGTGCGACCGATCGGACTCTGGTCGATGTCCACCACCTTGTCGAAGTGGTCCAGCCCTTCGATCGATGCGTGCGGCGCCGGACTCGAGGCCGCGCCGTTAAGCCGGTGGGCAACGGCCGGGTACAGGGTGTCGTTGATGAGGGTGGATTTGCCGGAGCCCGAGACGCCGGTGATACAGCAGAAAGTGCCCACCGGGATGGCGGCGTCGATGCCCTTCAGGTTGTGGCCGCTGGCCCCCCGCACCCGTAGCTGGCGCTCGGGATCCACCGGGGTCCGCGCAGTTGGGATCTCGATCCGCAGGTCGCCGCTCAGATAGCGGCCGGTGAGGGAGCTGGGATTAGCTGCTACCTCGTCGCTCGTGCCTTGAGAAACGATCTCACCGCCGTGGACGCCGGCACCGGGTCCCAGATCCACCACCAGATCTGCGGTACGGATGGCCTTCTCGTCGTGCTCGACCACGACGACGGTGTTGCCCAGGTCCCGTAGATGGGTGAGGGTACGCAGCAAGCGGGCGTTGTCGCGCTGGTGCAGACCAATGGAGGGCTCGTCCAGGATATACATGACCCCCACCAGGCCGGCGCCGATCTGGCTGGCGAGCCGGATGCGCTGGGCCTCACCGCCGGACAAGGAATCGGCGCTGCGCTCCAGGGTCAGGTAGTCGAGGCCCACGTCCACCAGGAACCGCAACCGCTGGGCGATCTCCTTGATGATCTTGGCGCCGATCTCACCGTGCCGGCCAGGCAGGCTGAGGGTCTCGAAGAAGCGCAGGGACTCGCCCACGGGCAAGGCGGCCAACCGCGGCAGATTGTGATCGGCCACCAGCACGTGACGCGCGGCCTCATTGAGCCGGGAGCCGGTGCAGTCGGGACAGGGCTGCTGGGAGATATAGCGGGCCAGCTCCTCGCGCACCGTGTTGGAATCCGTCTCCCGGTAGCGGCGCTCCATGTTGGGGATGATCCCCTCGAAGGGCCGCAGCCTGCCGGCGCCCCGTTCGTGAGGCAGGGTAAACCTGATCTTCTCCCGCCCGGAACCGTACAGGACCAGCTTGCGCGCCCGTTCCGGCAACGCCTGCCAGGGGGTCTCCACATCGAAACCATAGTGGGCACCGAGGGTGCGGATCAATTGGAAATAGTAAGCATTGCGCCGGTCCCAGCCGCGCACGGCCCCCCCGGCGAGACTCGCTTGGGGGTGACTCACCACCTTGGCCGGGTCGAAGAACTGCTCGACGCCCAGGCCGTCACAGGTAGGGCAGGCGCCGACCGGATTATTGAAGGAGAACAGCCGCGGCTCCAGGTCCTCGATGCTGCAGCCACACAGAGGACAGGCGAAGGAGGCGGAAAACAGCAGCTCTTCCTGGTCCGAGGCGTCGATCCGGGCCACCCGCGCCAGGCCACCGGAGAGGCCCAGAGCGGTCTCGAAGGACTCGGCGAGTCGGAGCGCCAGGTCCGACCGCACCCGAAAGCGGTCCACCACCACCTCGATATTATGCTTGCGCTTGAGGTCGAGCTCCGGCGGGTCGTCGAGATCGAACAAGTCGCCGTCGATCCGGGCGCGGATGAAGCCCTGGGCGTGGAGCTCGCCGAGCAGGCGCTGGTACTCCCCCTTACGCGCGGAGACCACCGGGGCCAGCAGCATCAGCTTCTCGCCCTCGGGCAGGGCCAACACCTGATCCACCATCTGGCTCACGGTCTGGGCCTCGAGGGACGTGCCATGCTGGGGGCAGTGGGGGCTACCGACCCGGGCGAAGAGCAGGCGCAGATAGTCGTAGATCTCGGTAATGGTGCCCACGGTGGAGCGCGGGTTGTGGGAGGTGGTCTTCTGCTCGATAGAGATGGCCGGCGACAGCCCCTCGATATGGTCCAGATCCGGCTTGTCCATCATGGACAGGAACTGGCGGGCATAGGCGGACAGCGACTCCACGTAGCGGCGCTGTCCCTCCGCATAGATGGTATCGAAGGCCAGCGAGGATTTACCGGACCCGGACAACCCGGTGAGCACGATCAGCCGATCCCGCGGCAGATCCAGATCCAGATTCTTGAGATTGTGGGTGCGGGCGCCGCGGATGCGGATGGTGTCCATAGTCGTGTTCGCATTTTTAAATCCGCAGATTACGCGGATTGCCACGGATTATGCAGCTTACCCCACCTCCCTCCCACGGCGCCAATGGGACAGGATTCACAGGATTGTTTTTACCCGAAGTGAGGTCCGTGCATACATACGGCACGGGCGGTAATATGGGTGTAGGTTGTGTCGAAACGCGACATGCCAAACCCTTCGGACAACGCCGAATAAGTCAGGATCATTGTTTGAATCCGGGTCGAAAAAAAACCTTAAAAAGGAGAGAAAAAAGATGAAACCTCTCGTTTTGGCAGGATTTCTCCTACTGAGTACAACCGCTCTTGCCGATACTGAAACCCGCTGTGGCTGGATCTCGAATCCTACCCCCAGCAACTATTGGATCGATGATGCCAACGGAAGATGGATCATCGGCACCCAAGGCGGCTACCAGGCAGAAGGCGTCGAAAACCTTGCTTATCCGGAAGATGACCAATATGTGGACACCAATGGTAATTATGGCTATTTCTGTGGTTGCATAACGGCATCGACGAGTAGGCATGAGACGAAAGTCGTTTCAATTAGGCGTTCTAAAGCAAAGCGATTAAAGGACTGCCTGAAAGATCCTAAGCTAGACAAACCCTAGCACCCCGTTTCTTCATATTTTTCATATATCCCGTAGGGTGGGCTGTGCCCACCAATACTGTACTGGAGAACTAAAGTCCTCATCCGTGGACAAGCCACGGACTGAAAGTGAAGGAACTTAAAGTCCATAGTTTCAATTATGATGCGCTTCGCGCACTAAAGTTATTGAAGCAATGAAAAATTAAGGAGTAAACCCTAACCTCCGGGCTTATCTCCCAATGGTACAGGATTAACAAGATATTATAATTGTTATTTAAGAAAAATAATCCTGAGCATCCTGTTAATCTTGTCCTATTAGCGGTTGGTACGACGATTATGTCAACATGGAAAACCTAAGCATTCAAGCAGCTGCCGCCGCTTTTATAGCCATGAGCATTCAGCGCTGGCATACCCTAATGCCGGACTTCGGGTTATCCGATAACGACAGTATTTATTTCGAGCTGGTCGAGGCTTACTCACAAAAGCATCGGCATTATCACACCTTGGATCACCTGGATGCCTGTCTATCTCATCTGGATCAGGTGCGGAAGGGAATTGCTCGAGCACATGAAATCGAACTGGCCCTGTGGTTCCACGATGCCGTTTACGATCCCCATTCCTGCGACAATGAAATTAAAAGTGCCGAATGGGCAACATCATTTTTGCGTCACAATGATGTCAATAGCGATGTCATCGATCGTGTTTACAGCCTGATTATGGCGACTGTGCACGATGCCGAGCCTAAGCGTAGTGATGAAGCACTGTTGGTCGATATCGACTTGGCCATCCTCAGGAGCAAGCCGAGTACCTTTCGGAAGTTCGAGGCCGATGTACGAGCCGAATACAAATGGGTGCGGACAGCTATTTTCAAGCAAAGACGGCGACAAATTTTATTATCATTTCTGTCGCGCGAGAGGATTTTTCACACGACCTATTTTTACGAAAACTATGAAGGACAGGCGCGGGAAAACATTGCCTGGGCAGTCGCGCGTTTGGGTAGTAGTTAAATTTAAGGGCACTTTAAAAAATGCGGTTTTCGTCTACAGTACATCTCAACAATCAATGGCTTAGAGTCGCTTGATTGGTGAAAATACCTATTTTTCAAGGTGCCCTTAAAGTGGCATGGTTGTGCGATATAACGATTCGACCCCTCACTGTTTTGCCATCCCTGGCACTGGATTCCGGCAATCCCTGCCGGAATGACGAAGTGTATTGAGAGTTCCCAACCTGGCTGACCACTCAATGGAGCAAACGGGTGACAGCACCTGCTTCTCTGGCTCCCAGGTTCCAGCATGGGAGCAAGTCTTGTAGGTCGGGTTAGGCGCACCTTGCGACGCGAGAATGGGCAACCGAGGTTGAACGCGCCGTAACCCGACATTCAAGGCTAGACTGTGGCATCGTGTGTCGGGTTACGGCGCGCCCGAATCCTGCCGCCTGACCGAACACCCCGAAGCACGCGCCTAACCCGACCCACCATTGCTAACGAATAGCTGAAAAACCCAAGGGGTATATCCGGGCTCGTTCCCACGCTCCAGCGTGGGAACGCACGTGTGGCCGCTCCAGCGGCCAAGGTTTCATGACGCTGGAGCGTGGGAGCCAGAGAAGGATCTATACCACGCCGCGCGCCCACCGCTATTTGATGGGCACACTGCGCCTTATTTGTCTCCCAACAAGAGATTGCGGCTCGGAAAGCCCTGCGCAATGACCAGTGTTCGAGGCCACCTGGCTGGCCCGGTTTCGCTTTGCCCATCCTACAGGCCAAATGTCAACTAATGAATAGCTGAAAAACCTAAGAGGCATATTCATGTCATCACTGTTCGTCCGGTTTTTGTTCGTCTTGCTGATAACCGCAAGCGCCACGGCATTGTGGGCCTTTTACATCTGGTAGAAAAGGCATCGCTATACCCGGGAACGCTTTGCCTTCTCCGGCTTCTTCGCGTTACTGGGTTTCGGGACATTATTCCTGGGCAGCCTGTCGCTCAATATCTCCATGATCGGCGGCTTGCTGTTTGCGTTGCTCAAGCCTTTCGGACTGATCTCTCGATCCGCACCGCCGGTCTTGACCCCCATGGAAGCCTGGCTGTTCGCAGTTTTATTCATCGGCCTGGTTTATGCCTATATCCGGGTCGTTACTGCCTGGGCGGGCCAAACGAGCCTGGCGCAGCACGAACAGGAGCAAAACCGCGAGGCCGCCAGTGTGCTGTGGGACATCAAACTGCTGCTCAGCCGCAAACTGGAAAGCCGGGAAAAACGGGCGCCTTACCGGGAGGATGCCGAACTCGAACACGACCTTCTGGAAAGGCCGGAATCCCTGGTCTGGCACGAATGGGTCCGCCAGTTATGGCTGTTACGCAACCGCAGTTATCAATTCGACGGCGAATACGACCCGGCCTACAGCTGTTGGCTGGGCGAGGAAAAGCATACCGGCGCACTAGCGGTATTGGCCTGTTATCAGGAGGCCCCACAAGATTTGTCCGGCTTGGTGGACTATGCATGCGAGGTTGCAGCCAACCGAGATCGAACCCGGATCAAGCTGATTGTGGCGTTGAAAAACAACGCTTCCCCACCTGAGGAGACCTTTGCGGATTGCCACCTTATCTACACCAGTGAAACAGCGCTGCTGGCGGATTTGGTGGATTTCTCGAATTATTTCGCCGACATCTGTCACCGCGTCGAAAACCATAAGCTGATGGACAGCAATTTGACCTTGCTAGATGTTTACACATCCTCGTCCTATCGCAAGGAAAACAAGGGAAACACGGTCCGGGACCAAACCCTTGAGACATTCATCCGCGACTGGTTGCAAGACGATAACACCGAATGTCAATTGGCCCTATTAGGCGAATACGGGCAGGGCAAGAGCACCGCTTCACTCTTGCTCTGCTACCACCTCATCAAGCAGCGCGATGAACACCCCGATACCCGGATCCCCATCCTGATCGAGCTGCGGGGCAAGAACCTGCGCACCCTGACGCCGGAGGAATTGCTGGCAACCTGGGGCTATCGCTACCGCATCGACGCCCAGGCCCTGTTGCATCTACATCCGGCTGGACGGCTGTTGTCGATTTTCGAGGGGTTCGACGAGATCGATCTGAGCGGCGATACCGAGGCCTAGATCGGCCATTTCCGCACCCTGTGGCGTCTGAATTACCTGGAAGCAAAACTCATCGTCACCGGGCGCCCCAATTTCTTTCTCGACAGCCGGGAGCTCAGACGCGCCCTGGGCAACGCGGAACGGACCCACACCCTCTATCTGGCGCCCTTCAATCTCGACCAGATCGCTGAGAGCCTACGCGAGGCGGACCAATCTACCCGCACCGAAATCCTCAACCTGGCGGAGAAAGACGAGAAATTCTACGAGGTGGTGGCACGGCCTTCCTTGTTATATGCCGTGTCCCTGCTATGGCGACGCGAACACTTGTCCCAGCATCGCTATATCGATTCGGCGCTAGTGATCGATCTCTTCATCCGCCAAACCCTGAAACGCCAGCAGCCCAAACACGACAAATCTTCCTTCGACACCCCCCCGTTCATGGTTCTGAACAGTGCCGAGCGGCACTATTTCATGAGCGGGATCGCCGTCTACATGGCGGCCAAGCAGCTACCTAATCAGATCGATGGACGCCAGCTGGAGGAGGCGGTGGAGCAGTTGGTCGCTGCAATCCCCGATGCGGTGTCACAGAGCGTGGATGCGGTGAGGGATGAGGATCCCCATCCGCTACGCAGTGAAGCGCGCCTCGAATGGCAAACCAAGTCTGCTGAAATCATGCGCAAGATCAATACCGATGTGCGTGCCTGCGGCCTGCTGGTTACAGATCCCACCAAGGATGGGAATTTCAGATTCGCCCACAAATCTTACATGGAGCTCTTGCCAGGCCCAGACCATCAGCCGCCGATTCTCGAGGGATGAAACGGAACGGCGCAGCGGACGTTCCATCGCCAATACCTGGAAACTGAACATCGGCAAGCTACAGGACTCGGACGAGGCCATGGGTTTCCTGGCCGAGCTCTTGTGGGAAGCACTGCATGAGCGAGGAATTTCCGAAGATCCAGCGATAGCAAAAGGTCTCTGGGACGTCCCGGTGATGGGTAAATTTTCATCCCGCCAGACGGTTGCCGGCCTTTTCAGGGCCCAGTGGATGACGGCGGCCAGCGGCCTAGCCAGTGGATTGGTCAGTCGGTTTGGTGTGAAAAGAAAGGGAACCTTGGCTGACATACTATTCAAAATCATATTAATGGCAGTCGCAGTCGCAAGCGTAGTCACAGTCGTAGGCGCAGGCACACAGCTATTAATCAAAACTGGCTGGCTATGGCAGGATGTTTTGTTACTCACTTTCTCAACTATGTCGGCAGGTAGATTGCTCGGCTTAGTCGTGGGCCTAGCAACAGATTTTTTGAAAGAACAAAAAACAACCTTTTTCAAGCGCCGGCGTTTGTGGTATCGGGCCTGTCGGGATTTAGGTCTGGCGTCCGATGCAATCGAGAAGACGGCAGACAAAGGCATGGTGCTATTGCTGGAGGATGCGCAGACTCGACGTGATAGGGAGGAGGTCGGATCAACCGGATAATAATCCGCACGGGCCAGCAGCACGGCAAGAATCGGAGCGCCGCCATCCTGGCGGCATTGGTTTGCCGGCAGGATGCCGGCACTCCGAGTCGATTGCGACAAGACGCCGGCACGGACACCGATCGGAGAGGAGGCAGAGGACAGGGGGCAGTTGTCAGGGGGCAGGAAAAGCCGGGTTCATCCCTGGACCCAGCCGACGGGCTATTATCCACGAAAGACACGAAAATTGTCATCCCGACGTAGGAGGGACCTTTTCGTGTTCGTTCGTGTTTTTCGTGGTTCTTGGTGAACGCCGTGGCGTGCTATGAGTAGGCATGGCAAGATGCCTGCAACGACCGATCCACGGTGAGCGAACAGGATCCTCACGGAAATCAACCACTATGGACTGAAAGTCCATAGTCTGGAGGACTAAAGTCTTCATCCGTGGACAAGCCACGGACTGAAAGTGAAGGGACTTAACGTCCATAGTTTCAACTATGATGCGCTTCGCGCACTAAAGTTATTGAAGCAATGAAGCGACCAGGCAAACGAGAGACGGCACCCGAGGGGCCGGCACCGAGGCCGGGGTCAGGGCCACGAGCCACCTATGCTTGAGCACGGCGGGCGATTGTGTCAAGCGGCACGGCGCTACGGCATCCCCGGCGGCGAGTGGCTCGATCTGTCCACCGGCATCAACCCCTGTGGTTGGCCGGTCCCCGAGCCGCCGCGGGCCGCCTGGTCGCGCCTTCCCGAAGACGGCGACGGGCTCGAAGCGGCGGCCCAGACTTACTATGATACCCCATCGCTGCTTGCCGTTGCCGGCTCCCAGGCGGCCATCCAGGCCTTGCCGCGGCTGCGAGACCGGGCGCGCGTCAGCGTACTCCATCCGGGTTACTTTGAGCATGCTCATGCCTGGCGATGCGCCGGGCACCAGGTCAAGTCCGTCACCGCAGGACAGCTGGATGAGGCGGTGTCCGCATCGGATGTGCTGGTCCTGATCCATCCGAACAATCCTACCGGGGCCCGCTTTCCGGTGGACGAGCTGCTCGCCTGGCAGGTCCGACTCGACGCCCGCGGTGGCTGGTTGGTGGTGGACGAGGCCTTCATGGACGCCACCCCGGAAGCGAGCCTGGCCTCTTTCTGTCCCCGGTCCGGGCTCATCCTGTTGCGTTCCCTGGGTAAATTTTTCGGTCTGGCCGGGGCCCGCGTAGGGTTTGTGCTGGCGCAGCCCCGACTGCTGGAAAGACTCGCCGGGCTGCTCGGGCCTTGGGCGGTCAGCTCGCCGGCGCGCTGGGTGGCGACCCAGGCACTCGCGGACCGCGCCTGGCAGCAAAGCAACCGCCGTTACCTGGCGGCCGCCGGCGACCGCCTGGCGGCTCTACTGACGCGCTGCGGACTGCCCCCCGCTGGCGGCTGCGGTCTCTTTCAATGGGTCCGCACACCGGGTGCGACACGGCTGCAAGACCGCTTGGCGCGCCGGGAGATCCTGACCCGGCTGTTTACCGAGCCACCGAGCCTGAGATTCGGCCTGCCGGGAACCGAAACGGACTGGAAGCGGTTTGAAGCAACACTGGCCGAGGTTACCGCACCGGAGCAATCCTGAATTATTTGGCGTTGTCTGGAGGGAAAAGATTCTTACCTAGCTGTAGCGGCTCGCCAACGGTGAGGACCTGGCTCGCAAACAGCCGCCACTTTGGGCTCACGCTCAATGACAAGGGCTCGCCAACCATCGGCTCGGCTCACGCTCGATAACAATCCAGAAAGGATGGTCACCTCCCCGGCAAGCGATCGCAGCCTTCATTAAGGGTCAGGGCTTTCTGGTACATGGCCTTGGCTTGGTCCAGATCACCGCGGGTCAGAGAAAGGATGCTCAGTATCCATCCAGGATGAGATTAGGAATATCACCTGAGACTCACACGAGACTCGGTCACCGCGATGCCCAGAGGACCTCCAAACCAAAGCTCACGGCCTCGAACGGTGGAGCAACCACCTGATCAGCATCAGTAAAGCGACCAACCTCAACCCAAGTACTGGCGTTGAACTGATAGATCTCCAAGGTATGCTCGACCGGATCAATCAGCCATGCATACCGCACACCGTAGCGCCCATACAGTGGCATCTTGTCCTTACGATCCTTCCGCTTAGTCGAGGGAGACAGGATCTCACAAACCCAATCGGGAACAACTTCGAAGCGTTGATCCTCCGGCAGATAGGGCATCCGCTCGCGCAGCCAGCCAGCCAGATCCGGGACTGCTACTTCCGTATCCCGTACAAAGTGTACTTCCGGCTCAGGATAGATCCACCAACCACCAGGACCATCGACACCATCGCCGTAACTGCGTCCAATCGAGCGATCAATACGAAAGGCAACATGGCTATGTGGACCGGATGGACGTGACTGTGTGTACAGTTGCCCATTCAGGATCTCCCCGGTCACTCCTTCCGGCAGAGCTTCCAGAGATTCGTAGAGAGTAGGTTTAAGCCGCGGTTGCATTGTATTTCTCTCCTGCCCATAGGCATTTGAAGTGCCAGGAAGATACCCGGCCTGCTATCGCGACCAAAAGACTCATAAGAGGCTCAATCCGCCCACAGCAGTGACAGGTCGAATGCGATGGCGTCGAACGGCGGGAGCGAAACCTGATCTCGGCAACAAAATGCGCCGGAACCTCCACCAGCTCCTCATGGGTCGCCCGGCGCTCGGCGGGTTCGGCCATGGTTGTCTCTCCTTAGGTCACGGCGGCGGTTGATGGTGTGGCCAGGCACTGAGGACCGCCTGCACCAGGGTCGCTAGTGGAATCGCGAAGAAGACCCCCCAAAAACCCCACAGCCCCCCGAACACCAGCACGGCCACGATGATGGCCACCGGGTGCAGATCGACCACCTCCGAGAACAACAAGGGCACCAGGACATTTCCGTCCAGGGCCTGGATGAGGATGTAGGTTCCCACCAGCCAGGCGAACTGAGATGTCCAACCCCACTGGGACCAGGCGACCAGCAGGACCGGCAGGGTCACCACCGAGGCCCCGATGTAAGGGATGATGACCGACAGCCCCACCAGCATGCTCAACAGCATGGCGTAGTTGAGCCCGAAGGCGTAAAAGACCATGTAGCTCACCGCCCACACGATCAGGATCTCCCAGAACTTCCCGCGCACATAGTTGGCGATCTGACGATCCATCTCCCGCCACACGGTGCTGGCGATCCTGCGGTGTTTGGGCAGATAGCGTTTGAACCAATTGATGATCAGATCCCGGTCTTTGAGGAAGAAGAACACCAGGAGCGGCACCAGGATGATGTAGACCAGCAGGGTGATGATGTCCACCACCGAGGCGAGCGACCAGGAGAGGACCTGTTGACCGAAGCCGGCGATCTCGGCATGTATGGTGCCGATCACTTCCTGGATCTGCGCGGTGGAAATGATGTCCGGATAGCGCTCCGGCAGCCCCATCAGCGCCTTTTGTCCCGCGGAGATCATGCGGGGAAACTGCTGCACCAGATCCGTCACCTGCCGGGAGACCAGCGGCATGACCCCGAACAGGATCAGACCGACGAAGATGATGAAGAGGCCGTAGACCAGGGACACGCCCACCAGGCGGCGCCAACCGTGCCGTTGCAGGAAGGAGACCAGGCCCTCGAGGAGATAGGCGATGACGATGCTGGCCAGGACCGGGCCCAACATATCGCCCATGGTGAGCACCACGGCGAACCCGACCAGCAGGAGGACCGCCAGAAAGACGATCTGGGGGTCGGAGAAATAACGGCGGAACCAGTCGGTAAGGACCTGCATCGGGGGATGGGTCAGGCCTCTGTGCGTACCTGCTCGGCGCGATATTCAGCGTAGTGGCGGGCGAAGAGCGCCTCCAGCTCGTCGATCACCTCGCCGGCCGGGCGCCCCTGCAGCACGTGGGCCCCCATCAGGGCGGAGGTATCATTGAGCATGGCGCTGCGATCAAGCATGTAATACTGACGTGAAAGCCGTTTGATGGCGCCGACCACGCTCTCCTCCTGCGGGCGCGGAATCGGTGCCGGCTCCGGCGGAGCCACTGCCTCCTGCCGGTACGCGGCACTCCGGGACGCCAGAAACTCACCGAAGGCGAGCAATGTATCCCGATCCGCCGGCCCCAGAGCACGATAATGCTTGACCAGCTGCCGCTCGCCGTCGCGGTCGCTGCCCCGGACCCGGCCCACCTATCCTCCCTCCCCGCCTGAATCGCCGTGGGTGTCACAGTAGCCGCGTGCAAACTCGAGCAATTCTTCCATGGCCCGGGAGCGGAACTTCTGTTTCTGATGAACGAAAGAGAAGGGCCTGTCCAGGGGTGGGTCCAGATTTAACTCCACGAGCGTGTTCAGCCGCAGCTCCTTGCGGATCGTCGCCCGGGAGACCACGGACACGCCCATACCTGCCTCTACGGCACCCTTCACCGCTTCCGGGCTGCCCAGCTCCATGGCAATCTTCAAAGCTGCGTTGGAATACTTCAGCTGGCGCAGGTAATTGTCGATCACCTCGCGGGTTCCGGAGCCCTCCTCCCGACAGATGAAGGGATATTCCAAGAGCTCGGAAAACTCGACCGTAGGCTTCTCCTCCATGGGGTGGCCCGGCGGAATGATGGCGACCAGCTGATCGCGCTTACAGTTCTCCACCACCAGATTTTTGTTGCCTACGGAGGACTCCACAACCCCCAAATCGATGGTGTTGTTCTCCACCATGGACACAATGCCGTCGCTGTTGGAAACCTTCAAGTGGATCGTGACCTCCGGATAGTGTTCCTTGAAGTCCCCGAGCAGGGTCGGCAGCATGTACTCGGCGATCGTGGTACTCGCACCGATGGTGAGCGTGCCGTTGATATCCCCCGTCATCTCACGGACCGCGTTCTCCATCTCCGCGTAAAACTCGAAGATACGGTCGGCGTACTCATACACCTTCTTGCCCGCCTCGGTCATGCTGATGCGGTTGTGGGTACGGTCGAAAAGCCGGGTGTTGAAATGCTCTTCCAGCTGCCGGACCTGGAAGGTCACCGCCGGCTGCGTCATATGCAGCGTTTCTGCGGCCTTGGTGAAGCTCAGCAAGCGTGCGACCGTATGGAAAACCTGCAATCTCCGGTCCGCCATGAGGACAAACCCCGCAAGATACCCAAATAAAAAAACTTTATATCATAAAGCACCGCCCCTTAGGAAGATCAATCGGGGTCGCCGCCGGCGCGGCACAGGCGGTCCAGGACACAGTTGATCCTCACCGGTTGGCGGGGGGGGGTCAACGCGATGGCAAAGCCGGTCTGAGAGGCCCTGGTACAGATGCCCTCAACGACCGATGAGTTGTCAGGATCTCCACGGAAAATAAAGAATTCCCGATTGACGCGAGATTGTCATCCCAAACCGAAGGGAGGGATCTTTTTGTGCCTTTCGCAGCTCTTTATCGTTGGATTCCATAGGCAAAGCCGATGGGGACTATGGAAAACAACCACGAAGGACACAAAAGGACACGAACAATTAAATTTCGTGTTTTTTTGTGCTTTTCGTGGTTCTTCATCATGGGTTCTGTAACAAAAAACGCCGCCCAGAGGCGGCGCTGCTCGTTGATGCCCCGCAGCCGGATCAGATATAGAGGCAGATATCGCTGTCTCCGGCGAACTCAAAGAAGGCCGCCGCGCCCGCATACTCAATGCCATCGATGAATGCCGCACGCTCCATATCGAAGAGGTCGACCGTCATCTGGCAGGCGATCAGCTTGACCTCCGCCTCGATGCAGAGTTCGCGCAGCTCCTCGATGCTGGCTACTCCCTTGGCCTTCATCTTCTGCTTCATCATGGAAGTAACCATCCCCTGCATGCCGGGCAGCGTCATGCCCAGCACCGGGAACCACTTTTCCATGCCCATTGGCATGGGCATCCCCGGATTCCCGAGGGGGGTTACCTCCAACGCCAGCTTCTTCTTGAGGAGCTGTAACCCATAAAAGGTAAAAAAGATCTGGGTCTCATAGCCCAGCGCCGCGGCGGTAGACGCGAGAATGAAGGGCGGATAGGCCCAGTCAAGCGACCCCTTGGTCGCGATGATGGCCAGCTTTTTCTCGTCCATTAGCGCTCCTGGTTAAAACCTGGTGAGTGGTTGATGGACCGGTAACCCGCAGGTCACGCCTTCTTGATCAGGAAACGGAACTTACCGCCCTCTTCCTTCGATTCCAACAGCTCGTTTCCGGTCTGCTTGGAGAAGGCCTCGAAGTCCTTCACCGAACCCGGGTCGGTCGCGATGATGTGCAAGATCTGTCCGGCGTCCATGCCTGCGAGGGTCTTCTTTGCGCGCAAGATGGGCAAGGGGCAATTCAGGCCACTCGCATCGAGTTCTTGATCAAAATCTGCCATGGAAAATCTCCAAGTGTTCCAGTGTGTTAGAATATCATAAAACTCAGAGATTCTAATTTACGCCAAACCTCAGCAAAAGGCAAGCTGCATTCAGGATTGCTTTTAACTGGACAGCCTCTCACACTGCCATCCTGCGCACGACCTCGAAGCCGCCGCGGGCCCAACCGATAATACCGCCCCGCAGATTGATAACCTTGTCGAATCCCTGCCCCATGAGATAAGCGCAGGCGTGGTAGGAACGGGCGCCGCTGCGGCAATAGAGGATCACCTCCTTGTCTTTCGGCAGTTCCCCCACCCGCGCCGGGATCAGATGCATCGGCATGAATACCGCATCCGGAATTACACCACCGGTAACCTCCCCTGGGGTCCGAATATCGATCAGGTGGACAGCGTTGCCCGTGGCCATTCGCAGCTGCAAGGTTGCCGAGTCGATTTCTTTGACCACGCTTGACCCCTAGCCGGTATTTTAGGATATTCAGAGCCCGTCTGGCTTACGCGTTCGTAGCGAGGGATCGAGGGGGCGAGGCAGATTTTCCGCTCGATTGAGGCGAATAGCGGGCCTATTTAACGAAAGCGAGCGGGAAATCTGACCGGCCTCCTCGATTCCGCAGCAGAACAGCCGTATGCCAGACAGGCTTCAATATTGATAAGTTTTAATGCTCCCCTCAACGCTGCGCCAAGCCTGCCGAAAACCCCGATCCGAGGGACCTGCAGGTCCCAATAACACGCGCGGCAGCCGACCCGGATTCGCGCCTTCTCGAGATCCGCACATCCAAGCTGGAAAGCGCGGGCAAGCCCCGCATCTATCGCCGTCGACCGACCGGGCGGCAGCGATAGGTGCGGGGCTTGCCCGCGCCTACCGCGTAGTCAGTAGGCGCCGGCGGGGCATCGGGGCCATATGATTGTCAACGAGTCGCTCATCACGGGTTGTTATCCTTGGATAATTTATTGATTGAGAACGTCCCCTAGACCATGGAGCTGCTCCCCATCTTCCTCGATGTGAAAAACAAACCCTGCCTGGTAGTCGGCGGGGGGGAAACGGCAGTGCGCAAGATAGCCGCTCTCCGGCGCGCGGGGGCCGCCGTGCGGGTCGTTTCTCCCCGGCTCAACGAGCATCTCGGCAAGCTGGCGGCGATCGGCGCTATCGCCCACCTACCACGCTCTTTCGAGGAGACCGATCTTGCCGGGGCCGTTCTGGCCATCGCGGCCACCGATGATCCCGGTGTCAATCGACACATCGCCGCCAGCGCCAAGCAGCGTGGCATCCCGGTGAACGTGGTGGATCAACCCGCGGCATGCAGTTTCATCATGCCCTCAATCATCGACCGGTCGCCCGTGGTGGTGGCCGTTTCCACCTCCACCGCCTCACCCGTCCTCGCGCGCCTGTTGCGCACGCGCCTCGAATCCCTGATCCCCGCCGGTTACGGACGCCTGGGGGCGCTCTGTGGGCGCTACCGGGAGGCAGTCAAGGCCCGGTTCGCGGACCGACGCGACCGCCGCCGGTTCTGGGACCGGATATTACAGGGCGCCGTGGCCGAGCGGGTGTTTTCCGGACACCCGGATGAGGCAGACGCCGCTATGGAACGGGAGCTCACCGCCGCCGAGCCCAGCGGGGACATGGGCGAGGTCTATCTGGTGGGGGCCGGTCCCGGTGATCCCGATCTACTTACCTTCCGTGCTCTGCGTCTGATGCAGCAGGCCGATGTGGTGGTGTACGACCGACTGGTGGCCGAGCCGATCCTGGATCTGGTGCGACGGGACGCCAAGCGGGTATTCGTGGGCAAGGAGCGCAACAACCACAGCATGCGCCAGGAGGAAATCAACCGTCTGCTTGCGGATTTGGCCAAGGCCGGGCATCGGGTCGTGCGCCTGAAGGGCGGAGATCCCTTTATCTTCGGACGCGGCGGCGAAGAGATCGACACCCTGGCGGCGCAGTGGATCCCCTTCCAGGTCGTGCCCGGCATCACGGCCGCCTCGGGCTGCGCCACCTACACGGGTATCCCCCTTACCCATCGCGACTACGCCCAGTCCGTTACCTTCGTGACCGGACACCTCAAGGACGGCACCATCGACCTCAACTGGCAACAGCTCGCCCAACCGCACCAGACGGTGGTGTTCTACATGGGCTTGGTGGGGCTCGCGGTCATCGTCGAGCAGCTGACGGCAGCCGGCGTCTCCCCGGATATGCCTATCGCCCTGGTACAGCAGGGGACGACCCACAACCAGCGCGTCTACACCGGCACCCTGTCCACTATCCTCGAGCGCGTGGAACAAGACCCGCCCCAGCCCCCGACGCTGATCATCGTCGGCGAGGTCGTGCGCCTGCGAGAGAAGCTGAACTGGTTCCAGGAGTCTCGGTATTCGGACCAGGACGTCACCAGGCTCCCACTCCCGGAAAGCTGACTCAGGTTTCAGACAGTCCCTTAGAGATGGTGGGTCGCCACGTCCGCTCGCTGCCTCAACAGGGCGATGACGAGTTCGGTCAGGATCAGCTCCATCGCATACATCATCTTGCCGCCGGGGATCACCAGGGTATTGAAGCCGGTGATCATGGCCCCGTCGATCAGACCCTTGAGATTGAGCTTATACTCCACGCTAGGCTTGGGTTTCAGAAAATGGATCAAGACCAGGCTCTGGTCGGCGGTCGGGATGTTGGCTACGGAGAAGGGATTACTGGTGTCGATGAGGGGAATGCGCTGGAAGTTGATGTGGGTCGCAGAGAATTGAGGCACGATGTAGTGCATATAGTCGTGCATACGCCGGTGGATCGTCTCCAACACCACCTCCTGTCGGTAGCCCCGCTCCGCCGTGTCGCGCTTGATCTTTTGCACCCACTCGAGATTGATGGTCGGACAAACACCGATCAACAGATCCACCTCCGTGGCCATATCGATGTCGCCAGCCACCACACCACCGTGCAACCCCTCGTAGAAGAGCAGATCCGTATCCGGTGGGATCGGCTCCCAAGGCGTAAAGGTACCCGGCTCCTGCCCGAAGAGTACGGCCTCTTCCTCGTTATGGATATAGTAACGGCGCTCCCCCTTGCCGGACTCCCCATAGCGGCGGAACAGCTCGAACTGCTTGTCGAACAGGTTGGCCTCGGGTCCGAAGTGGCTTAAGTTTCGGCCCGCCATCTTGGCCTTCTCGAGCTCCTCCTTCATCTGCTCGCGGTCGAAGCGGTGAAAGCTGTCGCCTTGGATAGTCGCCGCTCGGGCGCCGACCCGCCGGAAAATATGCTCCAGCGCATCCTTCACCGTGCTGGTCCCTGCGCCGGACGAACCGGTTACGGCGACGATCGGGTGTTTCTTCGACATGCTTATTTTTCTACTCTGTCATATTTCCCATGCGGCTGAAGGTCTCAGTCAGGAGACCTTTATCCACAGATTACGCGGATTGTCAAAGGTGGTTTCGTCTCCATCGACGCATCGAGCAATCCGCACTACCGACAATCCACAACCGACGATCTCGTCGAAAACACGCTCTGAACACTCTACGTCTTAAGCGGTTAATTGATCCCCCGCAGGCCCGTCTTTAGAAAGTGCATCCGCGGCGCGGAATAAATATTGTTTCCCGATTTCGGACGCATGTATACTCAAGTAATCAGTTTCGGTTAACATTGCGGATTCATAGGATCGGTGCCATCCCATAATGTGGTCTATCAGGAGGTATCCCCATGCACAAAAAATACATCGTGCGTCTGACTCCGGAGCAGCGCGCCCGGCTCACCGAGTTAGTGAGCAGGGGCCAGGCGGCGGCGTACAAGATCAAGCATGCTAACGTGCTGCTGAAGGTCGATGCGGATGGACCGAATTGGAGCGACGCACAGGCCGCAGAGGCGTTCTCCTGTGCCCCGCGAACCGTGTTCACGTTGCGCCAACGCCTTGTGGAGCAAGGGCTCGAGGCGGTCCTGGAGCGCAAGAAGCGGGAGCAGCCCCCGCGCGCGCCGATTCTGGATGAGAAGAAAGAAGCGCGCTTGATCCAGCTCGCCAATAGCAAGCCACCGCCCGGACATGCCCGATGGACGTTGCGTTTACTCGCCGCGGAGCTGGTCGCCCTGAAGGTAGTGGAGTCCATCTCCGCACCGACTGTCATGCGAACACTTAGAAAAACGGGCGGAAACCGCATCAGTGAACCTGCCGGGTGATCCGCCCAAGCCCAAGACCGAGTTGACGACCTTGTTGGGTCCCCGATATTTCCCGGAATTCTGCGAAATTCGCCGTGAAGGATAGTACCGAACCGAACTGGGCGCTGCACTTCTTCAGTACCGAGGCACTTTCGGAGGTTGCGGTTGGTTTTCAGACCGCCGCTGAGAGCTGTCAATGACGGCAAACCGCTTCCGACCAATTTGCGTTCATTTGCGGCAAAAAAGAATTCCCAATGGAAGAACCAAACCGATGTTATCGGTACTTCGGCACTGCTGTACCAGCGTGACTAAGCATGTCCAAGCCCGCCGCTCCGAACTCACCCACCGTCGGCCCGGACCTTTGCGTTCACTGGTTCCGACAGGCGACGCCCTATGTCCACGCCCACCGAGGGCGGACCTTCGTCATCGCCTTCGGCGGCGAGGCGGTGGCCGAGGCAGGCTTCTCCGAGCTGGTCCATGATCTCGCCCTGCTCCATGGTCTGGGGATACGCCTGGTGCTGGCGCACGGGACCCGTCCCCAGATCGAAGAACGGCTCAAGCTGCGGGGAGCCAAGCTGCACTATGTCAAAGGATTGCGCGTGACTGATGCTGAGGCCCTGGCCTGTGTCAAGGAGGCCGCCGGGGCCGTGCGGGTCGAGATCGAGGCCCTGCTCTCCCTCGGACTGGCCAACTCCCCCATGGCGGGGGTACGGATCCCCGTCGCCTCGGGCAACTTCGTCACCGCCAAACCCTTGGGCGTGCTGGACGGCATCGACTATCGGCACACGGGCGTGGTCCGCCGCATCGACCGCGAGTCGCTACGCCGGCGCCTGGACGACGGTGCCGTGGCCCTGATGCCCCCCATCGGCTATTCACCGACCGGTGAGGTCTTCAACCTGAGCGCCGTGGACGTGGCGCGTTCCGCCGCCATCGCGCTGCGGGCCAATAAGCTCATCTTCCTGCTCGATGAACCGGGTGTGGCGGACGCATCCGAGGGTCTGATCCCCAATCTGCTCAGTCAAGACGTCGAGTCCCTGCTCACCGATTCACCCGATATGCCGGAGGAACTGGCCCAATCCCTGCGTGCCGGGGCGCACGCCTGCATCCACGGGGTAGAGCGCGTGCACCTGATCGGCCGTCGTACCCAGGGGGCACTGCTACGCGAGCTCTTCACCCACGACGGCGCCGGCACCATGATCACCGCCGCCCCCTATGAAGCGCTGCGACCCGCCCGCATCGACGACGTAGGGGGGATCCTGGAGCTGCTGTGCCCCCTGGAGCAGCAGGGCATCCTGGTGCGGCGCTCCCGCGAGCGTCTGGAGACCGAGATCGACCGTTTCTCGCTCATAGAGCGGGACGGTATGGCCATCGCGTGTGTGGCCCTCTACTGTTTTCCCGAAGCGGACCTGGCCGAGCTGGCCTGCGTGGCCGTCCACCCCGACTATCGGAGCCAGGCCCGCGGCGACAAGCTCCTGGAGCACGTCACGGCAATCGCCAGGAGACGGGGAATCGGCAGACTGTTCGTGCTCACGACCCAAACCGCCCACTGGTTCCACGAGCGCGGCTTCGAACCCGCAGGCCTGGAGGAGCTACCCGTGGAAAAACAGGCCCTCTACAACTATCGGCGCAACTCCAAAGTCTTCATCAAGATACTATAGATTGAGCAATCCTGAACCTGATTAGCAAGCATCTTCAGCCGAACTCGTGGTCCAAGTTCTTGAGGGGCATAACTTCCTGGTGGGTTTTCACCTATCGCTTCAATCGGCGCTTTGATCTCCACGCACTGCCCAAATGACTCTTGGTGGCCACGGCGGCCTGTGGTTCATGCCCGGAATGCTAGATTCGCAGGGCTGAAACTCTTTGCTAATCAGGAAGCATTTTGGTCTTGTCGTTCGATCTTGGCGCTGTTCAGCGTTATTTGGCGTTGCCCCGGAAGGCGTCTATTAAGCACGAAAGACACGAAATTGTCATCCCGACGCAGAAGGGATCCTTTCGTGTTCGTTCGTGTTTTTCGTGGCTCTTGGTGAGTCAAATCCCCTTAGGCTTCGATCTTCCCAGGGTACCCCCCGCTTTTTTTATCAAACTGCATATTCCAGCCATTCTGCTTAAACAAATCCTGAACTTCATCATTTACCATTTCAAAATAATCCTTTTCTTCAATGTCTGCTCTCTTTGAAAGTTGTCTCTGAGTGCTGTATCTTTCTTCCAGCAGTTCATTGCTTCAATAATTTTAGTGCGCGAAACGCATCATAGTTGAAACTATGGACGTTAAGTCCCTTCACTTTCAGTCCGTGGCTTGTCCACGGGTGAGGATTTTAGTCCTCCAGACCATGGACTTCCAGTCCATAGTGGTTGATTAGAAAAATCTAAGCAGACGTCGCTGGCAAAGTTCAGTAATCTCTTCATCGTATGATCGTTGTGGCTCTCATTGCACGAAATGCAAAATATTTGCTTTTCCGTCTTCAAATCAATTATTCGCATTGGTATCAAAGGTGATATCAGATACTCTACAGGAAATATCTTTCTAAATTTCTCAATCTCTGGATCTGTATAATTAGATGAACTAAATGCATAGTGAAAAAATACTTCGGAATGATAAGTTATGGGCTTAACTTGAAGCATAACTCTGGCGGTTTCTCCTTTGGTCGCCCTCCATGGCGAGCCACAAATTTGGGGACCTATATACCTGACTAGCCACGGCTAGTTGTGTCTCCTTGCTAACCCCGGTGAGCAGTGTTTTCCTTCGCGGTTTGGATGAAATTCAGAAGCAGACATGGCAGTTCCAGCGGCCAATGCGGTCGCCATCCGCCTTGCGAGCTACATGCAGGCTCCCACATAACGGGCAGAATGGCTCATCGCCGAAGCGAATGTGTTCAAGATGCGCGATACAGGCGTCTTGATCGGGGAAGCGTTGGAAGACGGTTAGCAGGTTCATGGCATTTCCTCCCGACTTGAGAGCATTGTGCACCCGTCAAGCGGAAATGTTAAGCCCATAACTTGTCATTCTGTAATTTTGGTAAGAGAAAACGATGAGTCGTGCGAATCGGCGCGAAGAAGATCCCTCCCTTCAGTTCGGGATGACAGTTTCGCGCGGATTCGCGTGATTCGTAGTTGTAATCATTCTAGCCTACGAGATTGTGAAAGAATTCGCCGGCACCTGCGCGCCCTGTGTTTTTGCGGCTCGGAAGCCTGGAAATGCGTGCCCAGGTGCTTGATCGTCGACCGACGGGCGCTGAGTGCCGGCCCCTGGATTTGTGGTGAGCGGGCCCCTAAATAGTCAATAAAAATAGAGCGTCATCTCTCATACGGCCAGGTGTGCGAGGAGCGGGCTATTCCTAGCCTGTTTTCGCCGGGCGCAGTAATCCCTGAACGCGCCCACGCCGAGCGAGTTGACCACCCGCAGAACATTGTAGCCAAGCACCATCAAGCTCATCTCCCCTCGCACCTTGCGGAAGCCCGTACCAGGAGGTGGTCCCAGCCGAACCAGCGTTTGAGGGTGCCGAAGGGGTATTTGACCAAGCCCGCGCGTTGACGCATCCGCTTCGGTCCTGATTCGGCCATCCGGTGCCGGTGGGCTTCGATCAACTGGGCGTGCACCGCCGGGAGGCCGGCAAACACACCGCCTCGAGTGGGCAGCCCCGGCACTGACTGGCCGGGCGGCGGTAGCGGGTGCGCCGGATGCCGTTCTTCTGATGCGGCTGACCGCGCGGGGGCAATACCCCGCCGGCGGGGTAGATATACGCTTTGTACGTTGTAGCCAGTGACCTGCTGTTTCCCTTTGTTCAAAGCCCGCGCATCGGGATCGGTCCGGAAGTGCTGAGTCTCACTGCTGTCCTTAAGCGGCTTGAGTTGTACTTGCTGGCGCGCTTGGCGTTCCTTGAGCGCCTCCAGCTTCTCAGCCAGCACCAGGTCTTCACCGCACCTGTGGCCCAGGTGCTGTTCCTGGTCGTCGTTGGCATCGAGCGTTTGCGTGTAAGCCTCAAGATCATGTTCGATCGTTTTCAGCTCGGCTTCCAAGGTCTTCTTGGTGGTGATGCGGGTGCGACTGGCACTGGCCTTGAAAAACGAGCCGCCGATGCCGATCGTTTCTCCGCCCAGCAGCTCCAACTCTTGGCACAACACGACGAAATCACGGTTCGCCGCACGCAGAGCGGCCCCGTTCACCTGCCGAAACTCGGCGATGGTGCAGCAGCTCGGGACTACCCCTCCAGCAACCAGATGACTCTAGGTTACGCCGACACTCACGCTCCAGGCGCCGGGAGCTGCGCACTCGGTTGAGATAGCCGTAGAGATAAAGCTTTAGAGGCTGTCTAAAAACTAACCCATTGATTTTAAATATTAAGAAAGAGTCATAAAGATCCCTCTCTGCGCTTCGGGATGACACAACTCGCGTCCCTGTCATTTCGAGCGCAGCGAGAAATCTTTAGGTTCAAGCGGTCGGCAGGTACTCAGGTTTTTAGACAGCCTCTTAGTAACATCGCCGGACCGAACTCCGGCTGACCCGGAGCAAGCCCCCTCCCCCGGTGCTGGTAAAATCCAATGCCTCCAAATCGAGCGTGTCAACGTAGGTGTCGATCGCCCGCACCAGACTGGTCTCGCTGACGTCGTCTTCGACGCGTGGTGGCAGCAGGGCTTTCTGGGCACGGGCTAGGCCGTGCTTGTAACGTCTTGCCATGACTGTCAGCCGATCGGATCGAATTTAGCTGGGAGTTTACCCTCGCCACCACCAAGCGCGAATTCTTTCACAGTTTTCGGAGCCTGGGAGCCAGATGAAATCTGTAGTTTTTCTAACTAGAAAATCAATAGGTTAGTTTTTAGTTAGCCTCTTAACCACTGCCAAACAGCAGTTCCTTATGGCCGGCGGCGATCAATAGCTAATCTCTATCGGTCGGATTAGAAATACCCATTGGCGTCTCGCGGGTAGCGGGTATAGCCTATAATCCGCGACGCAGGTTACGGAGCTTGTCTGACTTACGACTGTCCCACTATGGAACCCTGGGGACGCCGGTCATCTTTTCCGCGCGATTTTCTTGAGAGAGCAGGCTGACTGTTTGCCCCAAGCGTGCGCACGATTCACCTCGACCCCATGGTCCCCGGCTACGAACGCGCAAGTCGGGCTGGCCCTTAAGTCACTGCGTTACTCGGCAACCAACCCCAACTTAGAGGGAATCTCACATGAAACCACTCAAAGGCACCAAGACCGAACAGAACTTGAAAGACGCCTTTGCGGGCGAGTCTCAGGCCAACCGCCGTTATCTCTACTTCGCAACCAAGGCGGATGTCGAAGGCTACAACGACGTGGCCACCGTTTTCCGCTCCACCGCCGAGGGCGAGACCGGCCACGCCCACGGCCACCTGGAACACCTAGAGGCCTCCGGCGATCCGGCCACGGGGCTGCCCATCGGAGGAACCGCCGATAACCTGAAGGCGGCCATCGCCGGTGAGACCCACGAGTACACCGACATGTACCCCGGTATGACAAAGATGGCCCGCGACGAGGGCTTCGACGAGATCGCCGATTGGTTCGAGACCCTGGCCAAGGCCGAGCGCTCTCATGCCAATCGCTTCAAGAAGGCCCTGGACGGCCTGGATGCCTGATTTAGGGGACCCCTGATTTCACCCCCCCCTGTCCCTCCTCGGTATCTGCCTCTCGGCGGGTTCGGGAGGGGCGTCCGGGCATTTTTCTCAAGCGTTTGCAACGCAGGACCAATGACATGACGACGCGCGAAGGCAGCCTACAGGCACCCATCAGGCACCTGATCGATTGGACTAACCCAGAGTTTTTCGATGAGGGTGGGCTGTTCAAGGAGCTCGAGCGGGCATACGACATCTGCCATGGTTGTCGGCGTTGCGTCAGCCTGTGTCATGCCTTTCCCACCCTGTTCGATCTGGTGGACGGATCGGACACCCTGGAGGTGGACGGCGTAGCCAAGGAGGATTACTGGCAGATCGTGGACCACTGTTACCTGTGTGACCTGTGCTTCATGACCAAGTGCCCTTATGTCCCGCCCCACGAATGGAATCTGGATTTTCCGCACCTGATGTTACGGGCCAAGGCCCTGAAACACAAACAGAGCAAGACCCGGCTGCGGGACAAGATCCTGTCCGACACCGACGGGGTCGGCGCACTGGCGAGTATCCCCGTAATCTCGGGGGTGGTCAATGCCGTCAACAGGTCCGGCGTCGGTCGTAAGCTCCTGGACACCACGCTCGGTATTCACCCGCAGGCGCGAGTCCCCGAGTACCACGGCAATACTCTGCGCAAGCGGCTCAAAGGCAGGGTCGGGCACCGCTCCGAAGGCGAGGTCGCGGGCCCGACCACCGGCAAGGTCGCCCTCTTTATCACCTGCTACAACAACGTCAGCGAGCCGGACGTAGGCATGGACCTGGTAGCCGTGTTCGAGCACAACGGTATTCCGGTCACCATCCCAAGTAAGGAAAAATGCTGCGGCATGCCCAAGCTGGAGCTGGGAGACCTGGAAGCCGTACGGAAGGCAAAAGATGCCAATCTCCCGATCCTGGAGCAGCTGGTGGACGAGGGCTGGGACATCGTGGCACTGATACCCTCTTGTGTGCTCATGTTCAAGCAGGAACTGCCGCTCATGTTCCCGGACGAAGGTGGGATACGGAAGCTCAAGGAGCACGTCTACGATCCCTTCGAATACCTGATGCTGCGCCACAAGCACGGCAAGCTCTCCACCGCATTCACCCAGCCCTTGGGTACCGTCGCCTATCACGCTGCTTGCCACCAGCGGGTGCAGAACATCGGCCGCAAGACCTACGAGCTGCTCTCCCTGATCCCGGATACCAAGGTGGAGCTCATTGAGCGGTGCTCAGGGCACGACGGTACCTATGCGGTCAAGAAGGAATTCCATGCGTATTCCATGAAGATCGTGCGGCCAGTGACCAATCGGGTGAAGCAGCTCGAGGTCGACCACTACGGCAGCGATTGCTCCATGGCCGGTCAACACATCGGCCATGCCCTGGCCGACGGCAGTAGGCCCGAACACCCCCTGACGCTGCTGCGCATGGCCTACGGGCTGTGATGCCGCTACCTAGCGCTAGGCTTCATCAAAATTCCAGACCATCATCGCCATCTCATTCAGTGTCTCGCTGCGGGCGATCCTGATCGCAACGCCCCTGGCCTTGGGTAGAGCACCCTGCTCGAGATCCTCTGGCGGGCCCCAAGTCCCCCGACCGGGCGGACGTCACCTACCAGGGCCGTGCCACCGGTCGGCAGGTCGCCAAGCCCTTGCTGCAACGCGATGTCATCTATCTGCACCAGCATCCCTATATGTTCGACCGCGGCGTCGCCGAGAATATCGCCTACGACCTGTGGCGGGCCGGCCTAGCGAGCGCGGAGGTCCGGACCAAGGTGGAAGCAGCCCTGGAATGGGCAGGACTCGGCTAGCTCGCGGCACGCAATGCCCGCCGCCTGTCCGGCGGTGAAAAGCAACGGGTCGGACTCGCCCGGGCCCGAGTGCTCTCATCCAAGCTGTTGCTGCTGGACGAGCCGCTGGCCAATCTGGACCATGCCTCCCGGGATCGGACCTTTCTCCTGATCCGACGCCTCAGATCCGAGAGGATCGGCATTCTGGTCACCAGCCACGAGCCGCAGGTCAGTGCGACCCTGGGCGACGAACACCGGCATCTCTGCGAGATGGGGCCATCAAATATACAATCGTGCGTCCGTTCCTGTACCGGCCCCTTTACCAGGAAGATGCCGAGCCTAATCTCGCCACGGCCCTAACCACCGACCCAGCCGAGCACCCCATGTCCACAACCTCTCCCGAGCGCACCGACGTGGAAACGACCCCCACGGTCCTGCCCCGGCAGGACATCACCGGCGTCATTCTTGCCGGCGGTCGCTCACAGCGCATGGGAGGTGAAGACAAGGGCCTGGTGCGGATCGACGGTCGGCCCATGATCGACCACATCATCCGGGCCTTGAGCCCCCAGGTCGGTCCGCTCCTGATCAATGCCAACCGCAACCTGGATGACTACCGGAGCTTCGGCTACCCGGTGATACCGGACATCATGGGCGATTTCTACGGCCCCTTGGTGGGCATGGCGAGCGCCCTCCAGGCCGCGGAGACCGACTACCTCTTCTGCGTACCCTGTGACTCGCCGTTACTCCCCCCTAACCTGGCCCAAGCCCTGTACAGCGCGCTGCACGCCCGGCAGGCCGAGATCGGTGTGGCCCACGACGGGGTCCGGATGCAGCCGGTGTTTGCCCTGTTGCGGCGGAATCTGCTGGCAGACCTGCTGACCTACCTGGAAGCCGGCGGCCGCAAGATCAACACCTGGTACACCCAACACCGCCTGGTTATCGTCGATTTCTCGGATCGCGCCGGTACCTTCTTCAATGTCAACACCCAGCAGGAACGTCGGATGCTGGAGCGGAAACTAGCGGGTTCGGGTAGCCCCGTGGGTGGGAAAGGTAATGATGGGTCCTTTGAAAAATTCAAGCAGGATGGTAGGTTGGGGTGAGGAACGACCCCCAACGTGGTGTCGGCGGCAGTTGGGATTCGTTCCTCACCCCAACCTATAGGGCTGCACACATCTAAATATGCTAGCATCTGCGTGCAATCCCAAAAAACTGTTATAAGCTCAAATTAAAATAAGACATATACCTTCGGGGGAAATGATGGGAGAATTATCAAAGAAAATTGGTGAGCACGGAGAGAAAGTGATTCGGAATTTTTTAAAGTGCATTGGATGGCATAATCCTTCATATGGAGAAAGTATTCCTGGTTATGATCCAGGAAACCATGAGCAAAAAAAAGATACACCAAGAAAAACACACGGTGTTGATTTATTTTTTTCCTATAAAAGCAACCTTGAGGATTTCACGTTAGATAACGTGTTGGTATCAGTAAAATATACAAGCAAACCATATGACTCTCCTCCTAATAGTATATTCAAAGTTCACTTCAAGGACTTGGCTCAAACAATCGCATGTTTCTCGAAATCGTCGCTGAGGGACGAAAACAATAACGGAATGATAAGTTATGGGCTTAACATTTCCGCTTGACGGGTGCACAATGCTCTCAAGTCGAGAGGGAATGCCATGAACCTGCTAACTGTCTTCCAACGCTTCCCCGATCAAGACGCCTGTATCCGCGCACCTTGAACACATTCGCTTCGGCGATGAGCTATTCTACCCGTTATGCGGAAGCTTGCATGTAGCTCGCAAGGCGGATGGCGACCGCATTGGCCGCTGGAACTGCCATGCCTGCTTCTGAATTTCATCCAAACTGCGAAGGAAAACATTGCTCACCGGGGTTAGCAAGGAGACACAGCTAGCCGTGGCTAGTCAGGTATATTAGGTCCCCAAATCTGTGGCTCGCCATGGAGGGCGATCAAAGGAGAAACCGCCAGAGTTATGCCTCAAGTTAAGCCCATAACTTATTATTCCAAATTCAAAAGCTCGGATTGTGCTGTGTGGCAGTATAAAGGGATCAGGGGGAAACTTCCGGCGGTTCACCCACACCTGCTCCAAGGCGGCGCAAGATTCGCGGTCGGTAACGTTCATCCAAGGATTTGGCACGGATGAACCCGACGAGCCAGGTCAGCGCGGCGACAAGTCCTCCCAACCCGGTCACGGCACTCAGTATCTGGGTGTACGCGGGGACCAGGCGTTCGGCGACGAAGACACCCACCACCGCTCCACCGATCATCGCCAACAAGGGTACCAGATAGGCGAGGATCGACGCCTCCAGCAAGCTGCCTTCCGACAACCCGATGATCACGTGCTCGCCAGGCCCGGCCCCGATGGGATTATGGGCCTGCAACAGCAATCGCTTCGGGCCGAAGTAGCGGGCCAACAGCGAGGTACCGCAGGTCCCCTTGACGGCGCAACTCCCGCAGCCGCTACGCGGTTGCCTTTCCACCTCGGCCAGCTCACCCTGCACCGCGATGACTCGGCCCGTTTCTTCGATCACCGCCGTCCCCCTGGAACCTGTCGGATGCCTGCCAACACCGTCTCCACCGTTTCGGACGGTACCTCGCCTACGACTGTAACTTGATGATCGGATACCCGTTTACCGGTGGCATGAACGGCACCGATATAGGTACCACCCTCCAGGCCCCCCTGCGGATTGTCCGCCTCGACATAGACGAAAACCGATGCCAGGCCGTCCGAAGGCACGAAGTGATCCACCGGCTGCCCGCCGGCAGCACGCCAATCATTGTGCATCACCAGGCCGAAACCGGGGGGAAGGGCATCGAACCGCCAGGGCAGCAAGCCGGGAACCGGAGGTTCGGGTGCATACCGCCGTTGCCGCGGCACCGGACCGGCGGCGGGCGTCGATCCCTGCGACGGCAGCAGGTTCAGCGACGTGAACATGACCTGTTCGATGGGATCGGCCCACTGTCCCATCAGGTCGGACTTGAGCGGTAAGCCACTCTCCCAATCCACAGGTAGAATCGGTAGCCGTACCGCAGATGGTCCTGCGGTGTGACACCCACCACTTCGGCAAACTTCCCCGCCACCCCGGGCCCCACCCAGGGGGTGGACCCCATAGTGATCCCGCAGTGTCCTAAGGTCCGGCATCCCCGCGGGAAACACATCCTTCCCCAGGCCGTGCCCCGGCACCGAAACGGAATGAGAAGCGGACAACTGGCAGGTAACGCCGCCTTTACCCCTGGTCAGGGTACGGATCGGCCCATTGAGGGCAACCAGATGTTCCCGAATCTGACCGTCCTCGACCCGGTGCACGATCCGCAAGGATTCGAGCTGGTTGCCGTGCAGGTAGACGAGCGTGCCCTCGTAGCTCAAAGAACGCAACTCAGCGGCCATCTGCGTCAGTTGCTTGACTGATCCCAGTCCCGAAGAGGGCTCCGCAGCGGTGGCCTGGGTGAACCAGATCAGGGCGAGCGGTAACAGGTGAGACATCAGCAATATAAGTCGAAATGCTGCGCTAGCGGCGTGCTGCATAGCCGACAAGCGACGCATAGGGCAAGAAGCCTTGCATGTGGGATACCGGCGATTGTTTCCGGTGATTGACGAGAAATCGGTCCAGCTTGCCCTTCAGGGCCAGTTCGTCGACGTGCCAACGCCGGGCGGGATCGGCAAGCCGGAACTGTTGTTCTGGCAGGGACGCGGCGGCATGGCGGTTTGGGGGAGCTTCGGCGTCGCGTCCGAGATTGAAGAGCTGGGGCACGCAAGGATGGCGGCAGAGACGGCGCAGACGGCCAACGCGCCAGGGAGCCGAGGCGCAGGGTCCACCTCCAGCGTATTCTTGGTCTCTGTAGGGGAACCGGCTCTGCGGCAATACGCTCGCTGACGCGGGCCCTGATCAGGCAGTACTCAGGGTGAATCTGCTCCGACCGCATGGCGGCGCCGATGAGACGGTAACCCTCCCAAGCTGCAACCAGGCGCTCGTTCGATGCGAGCGCAGATAGGGTCGGATGTACCGACCCCGGATCGATTTCACCGTCCGCCAGGGCCGACAGGTGCCGTCGTTGCTGTTCACCCATCGCCTTCCTCATGGCTCGAGCAAGGGTCGTAAGCGTTTGTCGATCGCCTCGCGGGCGCGAAAGATGCGCGAATGCACGGTGTCCACAGGGCATTCCATCGCCGTTTGCGATTTCCTCATAGCTCAGGCCCTCGATCTCCCGCAATAGGATCGCCGTCCGCAGCTCCTCCGGCAGCTCATCGAGCGCCGCTTGCACCGTCTCGGCGATCTCCACGCTCAACAGATAATGTTCCGACGTAGCCAGCTCCCGCAGGCGCCCCGTCTCCATTTGCTCAGCCAGGTTCGCCTCCACATTGTCTCCGGGAGGATGGCGCCCCTGAGCAACCAGATGGTTCTTCACCGTATTGACCGCAATGCGATACAGCCAGGTGTAGAAGGTGCTCTCGCCACGGAACCCCGGCAGCACACCACCCGATAGGCCTTCAGGAACACCACCTGGGCGATGTTCATGACCTCACCGGGATCGCGAATATACCGGGAGATAAGGCTCACAACCTTGTGCTGATATTTGATCACCAACAGATCGAAGGCGCGCCGATCACCTCCCTGCACTCTAGCTACCAACTCCCGGTCGGAGCGCCGATCAGACATGACCCCGGCGTTCCCCGGCCAGTGGCCTGAAATCCGATGGCATTGACAGCTCCCGGTAAACGAAAGTTCTTGGGCTTGGATCAGGAACTACGCATAGACGCGAATCCACATCAATTCATGTCCACGCGTAGTTCGTCCTATGGGGCAAGACCCAGTCCTATCGGTACACTCATGCGGTGAGTATAGCGCGGTCCTGGATTATTTGGCGTTGGTTGTGGGATCCAGCCAGAGCGAGTGCGTATAAATTTGTTGTCGATTAACAGGTTGCTGCCAGCTTCGGGTTGTCAGCCGCACCTGCGGTGGTTCGCCATATAATGGTAGGCATCGGCCTGCTGGCGCTGGGCTGGAAGGCAACCAAGCTGGCAGGTCGAAGCTCAGGAAAGTGCGGGGCAAGCCTGCGCCTACGCGTTCCAGCGCCGGGAAAACCAATCCGGCAACTTCATGTTTTCAGGAAGCTTTATACGCGCTCGCCCTGGGGATCCGGCGTGTTGGGTTACGGCGCGTTCGGTCCTGTTACTGTACTTTCTGGACCGGACAAGCACGTCTAAGAGGCTGGCTAAAAACTAACCTATGTAACCTGCTGCTTGGCAAGGGGATCTGAATAGTTACCTTGGCTCTTTATGGTTCGGAAAAGATTGAACCGGATATAATTGTGAACCTTGGAGGAAAAGCCGATTCAGTCGATTCTTTCCACCCCCTATGGGTCCCTCCATTTTTCAAGGTACCCCCTAACATAAATCCATGAGAGTCAACATTGATCACGAAACCGGAAGACCTCGTTACATTCCAGGATCTTATCTCCACCTTGGAGCGCTTCTGGGCCAAGCGCGGCTGTGTCATCATGCAACCCTACGACATGGAGGTCGGGGCTGGTACCTTCCATCCGGCAACCTTCCTCCGTTCCATCGGTCCGGAGCCTTGGAGGAGTGCCTACGTCCAGCCTTCACGACGTCCTACTGACGGTAGGTATGGGGAGAACCCGAATCGTCTACAGCATTACTATCAATACCAGGTCGTCCTGAAACCTTCGCCCCCGGATATCCAGGATCAGTATCTGGATTCACTTCACACCCTGGGAATCGATCCGCTCGTCCATGACATCCGTTTTGTCGAAGATAATTGGGAGTCACCATCTCTGGGTGCCTGGGGACTCGGGTGGGAGATCTGGCTCAATGGTATGGAGATAACCCAATTTACTTATTTTCAGCAGGTGGGAGGACTCGACTGCCGGCCTGTCACAGGGGAGATAACCTACGGGCTCGAGCGCATCGCCATGTATCTACAGGAAACGGAGAGCGTATATGATCTCATCTGGACCAGTATCAACAGCCAGTCGGTGACCTACGGGGATGTCTACCACCAGAATGAGGTCGAACAGTCGGCATACAACTTCGAGCACGCCGATGTCGACTCCCTACTCCGACAATTCGACACCTGTGAGGAACAGAGCCGACGCCTGATCGATACCGGGCTCTCGCTTCCCGCGTATGAGCAGGTGCTCAAGGCATCTCATACCTTCAATCTGCTCGATGCCCGTAACGCAATCTCCGTAACCGAACGACAGCGTTTCATCCTGCGTATCCGTACCCTGGCCCAGGCGGTAGCCCAGACCTACTACGACCGACGGAAGGCTCTGGGTTTCCCCATGGGTAGTGGTTAAATTTCAAGTAATTGAAGTTGCCGGCCCCCCTCCCGCGTTGTTCCGGCAGGGAGTGCTGGAATCCAGGTTCAGGGATGGCAAAAACAGTGGGGGTTCGAATCGTCAGGTCGCACAATCACGCCACCTTGAATTTAACCACTACCCCTATGGCACAAAAAAGCTGAATAACGGAGGTGATTTGTGGAAGAGAGGCGTGATCTCCTGGTAGAGATCGGCACTGAAGAGCTCCCACCGAAATCCCTGCGGGTGCTGTCAGAGACTTTCAGGGAAGGGTTCGAGGATCAGCTGCGGAAACATCAACTCGGATTCTCACGGATTGAGCCCTTCGCCACACCACGCCGCCTGGGGCTGCTCGTCCGGGAGTTGGCAACACGCCAACCGGACTGGGAGGTTATGCGTAAGGGTCCGGCCTTGCAGGCAGCATTCGATACTCAAGGCCAGCCCACAAAAGCGGCTTCGGGCTTTGCCCGCTCTTGCGGCGTTTCGGTAGAAGAGCTCCAGCAGGAAGAAATGCCGAAGGGTGCCTGGCTGGTGTTTCATCAGGTCCAACAGGGTCAGAGCACCGCGGATCTGATCGTCGGTATGACAGAAAAGGCATTGGAGGCGTTGCCTATTTCCAAACGCATGCGCTGGAGTGAACGAGACGACGAGTTCATCCGCCCAGTTCGCTGGGTAACCGTTATCTTCGGAGAAGACCCGGTAGAAGGACAGTTATTCGGTATCAACACCGACCGCTTAACCCGAGGTCACCGTTTCCAGGCTCCGGCAGCTTTGCCTATTCCATCCGCCTCCCAATACACTGAGATCCTCCGCACCCAGGGAAAGGTCGAGCCGAGCTTCTCGACACGCCGGGAGACGGTATGCAACCAAGTACGAGCGTTGGCCGAAGGTGTTGGTGGTCAAGCCATTATGGAAGATGATCTACTCGACGAAGTCACTGCACTCTGTGAGTGGCCCTATGCAATCATAGGTGCTTTCGATGAGGGTTTCCTGGAGATGCCACCGGAAGTCCTCATAGAGACCATGCAGAGGAATCAAAAGTATTTCCCCATAGTCTCCTCCAGTGGCAGGCTGCTACCGCACTTCATCACCGTCAGTAATATTCAAAGCCAGGATCCCACTCAGGTACGGGCCGGAAACGAGCGTGTCATTCGAGCCCGATTCTCGGATGCAGCCTTTTTCTGGCAACAGGATCTAAAGCAACCCCTCCAAGCGTTCGGACCTCGGCTGGAAAAGGTCATATTTCAGGAAAGGCTTGGGACATTAGCAGAAAAATCGGCACGTCTCAGCCGCACCTCCCAGCAGATCGCAAGTCTTTTGGGTATGGACCAAGGACCAGCAATCAGGGCCACTCAGCTCGCCAAGTGCGACCTGGTAACCCAAATGGTCCTCGAGTTCCCTAGCCTACAGGGTATCATAGGCCGGTACTATGCCCAGAAGGCCGGGGAAGACCCCTGCGTGGTTTCCGCCATGGAGCAACAATACCTACCACGCCACGCAGGCGACGCGCTTCCTCAATCGAACTACGGCTTGGTCTTGTCGATTGCCGACAAGCTGGACACACTCGTGGGCATCTTCGCAATCGGTCAACGACCGACAGGTGTCAGAGACCCCTATGCACTGCGTCGAGCAGCAATTGGCCTGTTACGAATCCTCGTCGAGACTCCGTTGCCACTCGATCTAAGGGAGATCCTCGGCCTCTCGGCGGAAGCACTCAAGGACAAGGTCAATGCAAAGGGAGCGGTCGGAGAGATCTTCGAATACTGTATGGAGCGTCTTAAGGGTTATTATCCGGACCGAAACATCAGGGCGGATAGTGTCGATTCGGTCTTGGCAGTAAATCCCACAGTACCGAGCGATATCCACCAGAGGATCCTCGCGGTGGAGGATTTCCGATCACTCCCTGAAGCAGCCGTCTTAACGGCCGCCAATAAGCGTATACGTAACATTCTGCGTAAGCACTCGGAGAACATACCTGAACAGGTTGATACCAACCTACTGCAAGACGATGCGGAACGACACCTGGCAGCAAGGATCAAGTCTCTGGCATCCAGCATCCCACCATTGCTCAAGACCCAAAACTACAAGCGTGGCCTGAAGATGCTATCAGAATTGCACACTGACATTGATGCCTTTTTCAACAGGGTCATGGTAATGACCGAGCAACCGGATTTAAGGCATAATCGGCTCGCACTCCTGCGAGATACCGAAACCCTCTTTCTAAAGGTCGCTGACATATCGTTCCTGAAGCAAGTTTGACGTGTTGTGCTCGATGATCGTCCACTAGGTCAATGCCGGTGTACTGACACAACCTACACCTACATTACCCCTCATGTGGCCTGTGCCCACGCAGACACCTCACCACCACTTGTTTTAACCGGAAAGGAACAATCAATCGTTAGGGAGAATATACAGATAGCCTGGTCAGTATACCTATCCATAAGGACCTCTCCACCACCGCAGGTACACTGCTGACTAGGTCGTGTTGACATTTAGACCAAAAACGCTTCTGAATCATCAAGTTAGCCTTTCTAGTCATGCGTTGAATTGTCTGTAAAATCAACGCAGTAGTCGTAAATGTCAACAGGACCTAGTCGAACTTTAGATATGACTACACTGAGATCAATTCTGTACCTGTTATTCCTATCGCTCACTGTCATCCTGTATGCCTTTCCCATTAGTATCTTGGGATGGGTTTTACCCTATGGACTGATTTCGAGGGTAGGCCAACACTGGGGAAAGGTCAACCTTTGGGCACTGAGGTGGATTTGCGGGCTCGGTTATCATGTACAAGGGGAGGAAAACCTACCGTCGTCCACCTGTATCGTCCTCTGCAAACATCAATCAGCATGGGAAACCATCGCATTGCGTGCCCTCTTACCCCCGGAAAACACTTGGGTAATGAAACGTGAGCTACTATGGATACCCTTTTTCGGATGGGCCCTTGCAGTCTACCGGCCAATCGCAATCGATCGCACTAATGCTCGACGTTCGATCCAAAAATTGCTTGATCGAGGTAAACACTGGTTGGATAAGGGACGCTGGATCATTATCTTTCCGGAAGGCACACGGGTTACGTCAGGGCAAAGGCAGCACTATGGTCGGGGTGGTGCCACGTTAGCACAAAAGGCAAACTATCCGGTGTTACCTATCGCCCACAATGCAGGGGTATTCTGGCGCCGTAGGGATATAAAGAAGTATCCGGGAAAAGTCACCCTAGTTATCGGAAAACCCTTAGATCCCACAGATCTTTCACCAACCGAGATAAGCCAACGCGTCGAAGAATGGATCGAGGAAACTATAGCGAAGTTACCAGGTAGAGATCTACACTAGGGCGTAGGGCGTGTTGACATTTGATTAAGGAGTAAACATCAACCTCCGAGTTTGTCTCCTACAGGATCATTAATAACAATTGTAAGATCCTATTAATCCTAGAAATCTTGTTAATCTTGTCCCATTAACGGTTGGCACGACTAGTCGCGGTAGAGATCCGCGGTCTGCTGGCTGCGAACTTGCCCTCCCTGGCCACTGGGTTCCTGCTTCCCAGCCGGAATGACAATCTTCGGTTAGAGTTAAATATCAACATGACCTAATACCTCCGAAAATCAAATATCAACGTTCTCCGCATCCAGCGCATACCTTTCGATAAATTCTCGGCGAGGTTCCACCTGATCTCCCATCAAGGTAGTAAAAACCTCATCCGCAGCGATTGCATCCTCAATGGTCACTTGTAAGAGTCTCCTTGTCTCAGCATTCATTGTCGTTTCCCACAGTTGATCAGGATTCATTTCGCCAAGACCTTTGTAACGCTGAATATGATAGCCACGTCTTACCTCCTCAATCAGCCATTCAAGACCCTCACCAAAGCTTCCAATCATCCTACGCTTATCGCCACGCGAAACATAGGCCCCCGGCTCTACCAACCCATTGAACTCATCCCCGATGGTAGCAATTCGGGTGTAATCCGCACTCCGAAAAAAATCGATCGATAAATAGCTCGTCTCCGGAATCCCGTGGTACAAGCGGGTAAACACCAAACCAGGATAACCTGCTTCATCAGGTTCCAATCGCTTGACAGAGAAACTTTCACTGGAGCTGGACCTGGCATCCAGATATCCCTGAAGCTGAGACAGCCAACCGGTAATCCCCCCCACATCTGTCAAAGTTTCCACGCCGATCCGCTGCAAGGAAAACAATGACTCCAGAAGAGTCCGGTCATAACGTGTAGAAAGCCTTGTGATGATACCTTGGTAGACTTGATAGTCCTTTGCCAACCCCTCAAAAGCGGTATCGGCCATGGGCAGGGCATCTTCAGAGACAAAGAGCCGAGCACCATCCAACGCTGCCTGCAGCAAGGCTCCATCCAACTCCGCATCATCAAGTAGATAGAGCTCCTGTTTTCTTTTCTTGATCTTATAGAGCGGCGGCTGCGCAATATAGATATGTTGACGCTCTACTAATTCTGGCATTTGACGATAGAAAAACGTTAACAACAGTGTTCGGATATGGGATCCATCCACATCTGCATCAGTCATTATAATTATCCGGTGATAGCGCAGCTTATCAGGGTCATACTCCTCCCGACCTATCCCACACCCCAAAGCAGTAATGAGTGTACCTACCTCCGTAGAAGACAGCATCTTGTCAAAACGCGCCTTCTCTACATTGAGGATTTTACCCCTGAGGGGAAGGATTGCCTGAAACGCCCGGTCACGTCCCTGCTTAGCAGAACCGCCAGCAGAATCCCCCTCGACCAGATAGAGTTCAGACTTTGTAGGATCCTTCTCCTGGCAGTCCGCGAGCTTTCCCGGCAGCCCCGCAACATCCAGAATACCCTTGCGTCGCGTCATCTCTCGAGCCTTTCGCGCTGCCTCTCTTGCACGTGCTGCCTCGAGCATCTTATTTGCAACTGTCTTGGCCTCAGTTGGATGCTCTTCAAGAAATTCGGTCAGGTGCTCGACCAACAGCCCCTCAACAACGACTTTAACATCGGAGGAAACGAGCTTTTCCTTTGTCTGGGAAGAAAACTTAGGGTCCGGAACCTTCACGGACACGATAGCCGTAAGCCCCTCCCGGGCATCATCACCAACTGCCCGAATCTTATGTTTTTTCGCCAACTCCTCTCGATCGATGTACTGGTTAAGCGTCCTGGTCAGACCAGATCGAAAACCAGCCAAATGAGTTCCACCATCTCGTTGGGGAATGTTATTCGTATAGCAGAAGATCTTCTCTTGAAAAGATTCATTCCATTGCAATGCAGCCTCTACAAGAACGCCTTGACGTTCTGAAAGAAAAGAAAAAACCGTGGGATGGATTGCAACCTTGTTACGATTAAGATGCTCTACAAATGCCCGTATCCCGCCTCTATACTCAAAGCAATCTTCACGCCCCGTACTTCTTTCCACCAATGAAATCTTGACACTGGAATTGAGAAAAGAAAGCTCTCTCAGGCGTCTTGCAAGAATATCGTAGTGGAACTCCAGGTCTGAAAATACCTCTCCGGATGGCAAAAACCGAATTTCCGTTCCTGTTTCACCACACTGACCAATATTCTTCAAGGGATAGAGCGGTTCCCCTAGTTTGTATTCTTGTATATAGAGGTTACCACCACGGCGCACGCGCATGGTAAGGTGCTCGGACAAGGCGTTAACAACAGACACACCAACCCCATGTAGACCACCGGAAACCTTGTAGGAGTCGGCATCGAATTTACCGCCGGCGTGGAGGACAGTCATGATTACTTCAGCGGCAGATCGGTTTTCCTCAGGGTGAATATCCACTGGAATACCGCGTCCATTGTCCACGATAGAGACAGAATTATCTGCATGGAGGGTAACAACGATATCACTGCAATGCCCTGCTAGGGCCTCATCGATGGAGTTATCGACCACCTCGAAAACCATATGATGGAGGCCAGTCCCATCATCCGTATCACCGATATACATGCCAGGCCTTTTTCGAACAGCGTCGAGCCCCCGTAGAACTTTTATGCTCGATGAATCGTAGCCCATATACAAAACCCTTATAAAAAAGAGCCCCTACAGGACCCTCAGCATTGAAAAACCAAAGATGCCGGGACACTCTGTTCCACGTGGAACACCCAACCATAAGAGCAGAGTAAGTGCGTATCGCCAATCATGGGCAGCATCAAGAGAACTGTGCCCATCGACAACCCACCTGGCTTCGACGACGAGGTGGAACAGCTTAAACCGCAAAGATACAGAGGGCAGATACTCTATTTGATCTGCGGAGAAGTGATATCAAAGTCTCATCGGCATTACTACAAACGTTTCCTTTTCCTTACCTTTGTTTCGCAGGATTACACTACCGTCTGAATCTTTAAATCCAATCTCGACTTCACTCTCCTCCAGAACATTCAGTACATCGATCACGTACCCAACGTTGAATCCAATGACCGCCGGCTCTTGAGAATAGGTTACCTCCAACTCTTCCTCTGCCTCTTCCTTTTCCGGATTCTGCGTCTGAAGCTTGAGTTCTCCCCGATCCAAACTAAACCTTACCCCTCGATACTTTTCGTTCGACAGAATCGACGTCCGAAACAGTGCCTGCTTCAGTGTATCTCTATCGACATAGGCAATCCGCTCCGGGGCTGGCGGCACTACCCGATCATAATCCGGATAGCGGCCATCAACGAGCTTTGAAGTCACCCACACATCTCCTATAACAGCCCGAAATAATTTCTCAGAGATTTCTATCTGAACTCTCACGTTTGCATCCCCTCCACCAAGCAGCCGGTTCAGCTCCAACACTGTCTTCCTCGGAAGAATGATCCGCATCCCCTCCTCAACTCCCAATGGTAGCATTTTTTCCACCTTGGCCAACCGATGACCATCGGTCGCAACCGCTACCAACCTATCCGGCTTCAACTCCAGAAAAAGACCATTCAAATAATAGCGAACATCCTGATGCGCCATTGCAAATGCCGTCTTCTCGAAGAGGTACTTCAACGTTTGTTGTTCGACGTCGACACTCTGCATCTCCTCATTTCTCTCCATAATTGGAAAATCACCTGCCGGCAAGGTACTTAACATAAAGCGACTTCTCCCTGCAACTAAGGATGCACGATCCTTTTCCACCCCTAACGTCATTTCTGTTCCCTCAGGCAATGCCCTACAGATTTCGATCAGCTTTCTTGCCGGTAGTGTTATCTCCCCCGTCTGTTCAACCGTCGAGTCGGATTTTGCACGGATTTCTATTTCCAAATCGGTCCCGGTAAGTTGCATAGAATCACCTTCCGCCGATATCAGCAGATTACTGAGTATCGGAAGCGTTTGTCGTCGCTCTACAACCCCTCCTACCTTTGTGAGCACCGGTATCAGAGTCTCTCGGTTCACACGTATCTTCATTATTGGGTTCTCTACATACTGATATATATGTTTATAGTTAATCCTGTGGATAACTGAATAGATCCTTTTTTCTTTTACTTTCAGGTTGTTATCAGTAGATATACGTTTAAAGTTTCTTATAGTTTTCTGTTCATAATCTGTGGGTCTATGTGCAAAATCTCGTCGCTAAAAGTTGTTCACCGATTATCCACATCAAGCCGCCAAGATTCTCAACAGGTTTTTATAATCTTCTTCAATAGTTACGTTGCTTTCACGCAACTCTTTGATTCTCTTATTTGCATGGAGCACTGTGGTGTGGTCTCTTCCTCCGAAGGCGCTACCGATTTCAGGTAGGCTGTGTTTGGTCAGCTCCTTGGCAAGTGTCATGGCAAGCTGGCGAGGCCTGGCGATCGATCTGCTGCGTTTGTTGGAGACCAGATCTACGGACCTGATTTTGTAGTATTCCGCGACTATCTTTTGAATGTTCTCTATGGTTACCTGCTTGTCTTGGGCAGCGAGCATATCTCGAAGTGCATCTTTGGCAAACTCGAGGTTTATTGGAATGCCGGTAAACTGCGAATTTGCCACTAAGCGTTGCAGTGCCCCCTCAAGGTCTCGGACATTCGAACGGATATGTCTCCCGACAAAGAAGGTAACATCCTCCGGTAAGTCGATGCCGATATGGGTCGCCTTGCTTTGCAGGATAGCTACACGTGTCTCTAAGTCCGGGGATTCAATTGCAACGGTGAGACCCCAACCGAATCTCGACCTTAACCTTTCTTCCAGCCCACTGACTTCTTTTGGGAACCGATCACTTGATAGCACGATCTGCTGCTTGGATTCGAAAAGGGCATTGAAGGTGTGAAAGAACTCCTCCTGTGATCGTTCCTTGCCTGCGAAAAACTGGACATCATCGATAAGCAGCATGTTGACGGTCCGGTAGTGCCTCTTGAATTCATCGATCCAATTATGTTGCAGGGATTTCACCATCTCGGCGACAAACCGTTCTGAGTGAAGATAAACTACACGTGCCACGGGATTGTTGTCCAGCACCATATTTCCGATTGCATGCATCAGGTGGGTCTTTCCCAACCCGACGCCTCCATATACGAATAAGGGGTTGTATACGGTTCCAGGGTTGTTACCTATCTGGATCGACGCTGCCCTGGCTATTTGGTTCGATTTTCCTTCGACGAATGTATCGAAGGTGAATTCGGAGGTGAGGTTGCTTGTAAAGCGGCGTCCCCCGGACTTTATTTGGGGCGCGGACGTATTTCCTCCCCTGGTTTCTGTCGAATCGTCGGGTCGTTGTAAGGTACCAATCTTAAATAGAACCGTATGGGTTTTCCCATCGCTCAGGTGGGAGCAGACCTCTATGATCCGTTGCTCATAGTGTTGGACGACCCAATTCTTTACGAAGTGGTTAGGGGCATACAGCCTGAGTTCTCCGTTCTCTTCAGTTGCCTGAAGGGGGAGGATCCAGGTGTTGTACTCAGTTGTCGTCAGATCGCCTTTGAGGCGGGAGGCACATTGATTCCAGATTCCCACGGATATTCGATCTCTTTGTCTGTAAACCCTTTGTTGGCAGGAATCCGCAGCAGAAGCTATATCAGCTTCGAGGTATCGAAGACTCTGCGGACAGTATAGCTCGGTCGTAAGGATAGAAGTTTATATCGATTTCCGTTACTTATCCACAAGCATGGACCTCTCGGACAAGGGTCGCGGAAGAAAGGAAACAAGGCACTGTGTCGCCAGCCGCAACTGTGGTGGTTCACCATGAATAGGCGTTGGGCTGGAAGGCAACCAAGCTGGCTGGCCGAACTTCAGGAAAGCGCGGGCAAGCCCGCGCCTATGCGTTCCATCGGGGAAAACCGGTCCGGCAACATCATGTTTTCAGGAAGATTTATACGCGCTTACCCTGAGTTCGGTGAGCCCTTCGTTTCTGGCTTCGACCTTGCTGTGGATGTCGTAGAGAGCCGCCTGTAGGGCCTCTTCGATGACCGGGTGGTAGAAGGGCATGTGCAGCAGCTGCCCAACCGTCAACTTTTGCTCGATGCACCAGCACAGCAGGTGGGCCAGGTTTTCCCCTTTAGGCGCAATCATCTCCGCGCCTAGGATGAGGCCGCTGCGCTGGTCGGCATAGACCCGCAGTACACCCTTGTTCTTGCCCATGATCAGGGCCCGACCCACGGGCCCTATGCGGATCTGGCCCACGGCAGTGGTCGCTTGGTCTAGGTCGTTCCAACGCCGACCCAGGGCGCAGATGTTGGGGTCGCAGAAGTTGATGAGTAAGGGGGTCTTGCGGCGGAAGGCGGTAACCTGGTCGCGGGCGGCGTTGTAGCCGGCGATCTTGCCCTCGTCGCCTGCTTCGTGGAGGATTTGGCGTTCGCCGTCGATGTCGCCGGCGAGAAAGACCGGGAGGTCCCCCACCTGCATAGTGTTAGGGTTATGGGCTGGGAGGCCGCGGGCGTCCAGATCCACGCCCAGATTTTCCAGACCCAGATTCTCCACATTCGGGACCCGGCCGATGCTGCACAGGACCTGATCCACCAGTACGCTGTGCTCACCGGCCGTCACGCACAGCTTGTCGCCTGCCGCGGTGATCTGAGTGGTCTCTCCTAAGTGGATGGGAAACTCCTTGCCCATCAGGTCGATGGCGCTGGCCGATACCTCCGGGTCCTGGGTGCCGGCGATGGTTGTCAGCTGGTCGAACCCCGTGACCTCCACGCCCAGGCGGTGCAGGCTCTGGCCCATCTCAATACCAATGGTGCCGAGCCCGATGACCGCCAGGGAGGTCGGTAGGTCCTCTAGCTCGAAGAGGTCGTCGGTGGTGAGTATCCGCTCACCGAAGGCCCGCCAGGTTTGGGGCACCAGGGGCCGTGAGCCAGTGGCGACAACCACGCGCCGGGCGCGGATACGCTGTCCTGTCACCTCCAGCAGGGTGGGCTCGACAAATCTGGCATAGTCCTGGATGAAGCGGTCCGGGGGCATGTTGTCGGTGGATTTGCCGAGTACCCGGTCGACAAAGGTATCTCGCAGGTCTTGGATATGCTCCATGACCTGCTTGCCATCGAGGGTCAACTCCCGGTATCCGTCCACACCGTATTTGCCCAGTGACAGCCGGTGGTGATAGTCCTCCGCTACCTGGATCAGGGCCTTGGATGGCATGCAGCCGACCCGGGCACAGGTGGTTCCGGGCTCACCACCGTTGATAAGTATAAAGGACTTGCCGGCACGGCGGATCTGGCCGATGGCATTGAGGCCCGCGGTGCCCGACCCGATGACGGCGACGTCGACGCTTCTCTCTTCCACCTGAATCTCCTCGCTCGAGTGTTGATGACCGATGGATATTCTATACCCGTCCCGCTTGGATTTTCCGCTACGGTGTAAATCGTCGGGGCCATTGATCTCCCCGGAGGGGGCTATGAATGGGCATGAGTGAGCGCGAATTTGTGTTCATTGCTTCAATAACTTTAGTGCGCGAAGCGCATCATAGTTGAAACTATGGACGTTAAGTCCCTTCACTTTCAGTCCGTGGCTTGTCCACGGATGAGGACGTTAGTCCTCCAGACTATGGACTTTCAGTCCATAGTGGTTGATCTACACCTTATAGAGGAGCCTATGCAGCGCAAGTGCCAGGACTGCCACAGTGAAATAGGAAGTCACAACATCACTCAGGAAGTGTCCCCCGGCAGCCATTCGCATCCATGAGACGGTGAGACTATACGCAATCGCAACGACTAAGAGCCAAATTCGCCGCGGTGCGATCAGAAGCACAGCGATGATCCAGTACGCCGATGCGGCGGTATGTCCCGAGCTGAACGATCTACCCTCCTGGTCGGACAGAACGAAAGCGGCCGTAAATCTGTCGCTACCCCCGAACTGTGCAAGATCGATCGGTCGGGCCCGCCCCCAAGTCCCCTTTAGCAATCCGTTGACGATCAAGCCAGGACCCAAGGTGAGGAGGAGGAGGAGGAACGCCAGCTCTTTGGCGGTGAACCGAATCCGCAGCCGACTTACGAAGCAGGCGGACAACCACCATGCAATCAGGCCGGTATTTCCGACCACGAGCAGGAAACCCACGGACCTGTAGATCACCCGTTCAATCCCGGTTCCTTTTGCCTCGAATCCGACATCTGGCGTAAAAAAGAACCGGGAAACCGCAAGATCGATTTCCGGAAAGCAAACGAACAGGGCGCTAATCAGGGTAAACGTGATCCACACCCAAAAAGGAACCCCGAGAAACCGTCCTTTCATTGCTTCAATAACTTTAGTGCGCGAAGCGCATCATAGTTGAAACTATGGACGTTAAGTCCCTTCACTTTTAGTCCGTGGCTTGTCCACGGATGAGGACTTTAGTCCTCCAGACTATGGACTTTAGTCCTCCAGACTATGGACTTTAGTCCTCCAGACTATGGACTTTCAGTCCATAGTGGTTGATGTTACTGCGCGCTGTCTATGGTGTAAGTGAAGAGCTGCCAGCGGTGGAGGGGCTCCGGGCATGGCTGGGGGGCATCCGTCGGTACCTTCATCAGACCGTCCTTCATACAGTAATAGAGGCTACTTTGCGAGCGCAGACTAAAGCCCGGTATCTCCATGGGTAGGAGCCGGTAGCTCAGGTACCGGAAACCACCGGCCAGCTCAATCTGTTCCCGGGTCATAGTGGGCGCAATCATGCCCCGTAGATACTCTGAAGGGCGCGATATACCCGGCCATTGGGTTATCTGCCGGTGCGGCGTATAAAACCGCGTCATGGCGACTAGCTGATACCGATCGGAAAACAGGGGTCTGGGCAGGGTTGCTAGGCTTTGCGCCAACTCCGAATAGCCGTGGGTTTCCCGCAGGATCCGGTTGTAGCTGTCAGGTAGGGGCAGGATACCCGTTGAACCATGTAGCACATACAGGCCCGCAAGTAAGAGATTCCCCCCAGCCGCCGCCATTACCCACATCCGCAGTCCAGCCGTGGCAAGCGCGATGAGCGGCGCAGCTGCCGATAAATACATGACTGGCCAGTTGGGCTCGACCTCGCTGGAGATTGCCACCAGTGCAAAGAAGGCGAGTGGGAATAGACTCCCGACGATCAGGAGCGCCCGTGACGCTGGGTCGAGGACCGCTACCACCCGCTTGGGTCTGGCCCCACGCCTGCAAAACAAACCCGCGATCATGGGTAATGCCAGCAGCCCCCAAAGTGCGATCTGAGTGCCGAGGAAGTCTAGTAGGCCGCCAAGACCTTCGGCCACTGAGCGCTGCTCGGAGGATAGGGCAGTTGCAACCTGATGATCCCCAATGGGGACAGGCAATGGATTGGTCACTAGGGTGTCGGTCTCGGTAGAAAAACCATGACCGAACTGAAACCGAATAGTCAGCCAATCGTTCTGCGCGTTCCAGAGGAGATTCGGACCGAAGACCAAGAGCGCCAGTAAACCGCCCAGATAAGGCCATGGTGTCCGCAGGGCCCTGGGGTCCGCCCACAGGATTGCCCATAGAAACACCGGGCCGATGAGCACTATAGTGTACTTGCCGAGCAGGCCGAGACCGGTAGCAATCCCTGCGCTTAACCAACGCCGCCGCTCGCCACGCAAGGCCGCCAGACCTTCATGCAGGGCGAGAACCCAGGCGAGCCCGAGCGCTGTATCCGGGGTAGCAAGCACCCCGGAGGCAAGACCCGGCAAGGTTGTACACACGATGAGCACGGCGACCACCAGCTCGTTGCCCCGCAGATTGCAGGCGCGATAGAAGCGAACCAGCACCACCAGCGAAAGCGTAGCGACCAGGATAGTACCGAGGCGTCCGGCAAACGCCGATGTCGGGATGAGACGGCTGCCGAGCCCGAGCAGAGCAACTGTGGGGGGGTGATCGAAGTAGCCCCATGCCAGGCTATGTGCCCAATCGAAATAATAGGCCTCGTCCTGAGTGACCGGGAGAATCCAGGCCGCCCAGACTCGCCAGAGTGTTACCAGGACCAGCGTCGCCCATAGCCAACCGGCAACGGCATCGGGCCTACCCTGTGGTCCCCTAGTACCCCATTTCGCCTTATTTTTCGCTCTCAGCGCGGCGAGAAGCGACCAGCTGCGTTGTTGCGCGAGCTTGAAAGAGGAGGAACTATTCCTGCGCTCGCGCGCCTCGCATCTGGCCGCTTCTCGCCGCGCTGAGAGCGAAAAATAAGGCGAAATGGGGTACCAGATTGCATGGAGAGAAAGCACTTGATCGATCAGCCCCTGCGAAGTTTGACTCCAGGCAGGATATACTAGGGGCTGTTGGCATTCATCATTCATTGCTCCAATAACTTTAGTGCGCGAAGCGCATCAATAGTTGAAACTATGGACGTTAAGTCCCTTCACTTTCAGTCCGTGGCTGGTCCACGGATGAGGACGTTAGTCCTCCAGACTATGGACTTTCAGTCCATAGTGGTTGATGGTCCGATTGTGGCCCTTTTCCGCGCTGACGGCGTTGCGGCTCGTCAAAATAGGCCGGCCATTCCTCCTCGCCGCGCTTGGTCAGCACACAAAATTCCTCACAATCGCCCGCGCTCAGATAAATGTCAACAACCCCTAGTCTCGCATCCTGTGCGGGCCAGGTGTTGAACAACGTACCGATCCGTTCGGGCTCCAGCAGAAAAGGGACCTAAGGGGAACATGTCCGAGTCCAATCGTCCACCGGAGAGCTGCCCGCCGCCCGAGCTGGCGGTGATCGTCCCCATCTACAACGAGGCCGGCAATATCGAGGCGCTCACGGAGCGGTTGCGGCGCAGCCTCCAGGGCTTGGATTGGGAGCTCATTTTCGTCGATGACGACTCCCCCGACGGTTCCGCCAACAAGGCTCAGGAGATTGCCCGGCACGACCGCAAGGTACGGGTGCTCAGGAGGATCGGCCGACGTGGACTCTCCTCGGCCTGCATCGAGGGTATGCTGGCCACGGTTGCACCCTATTTCGCGGTGCTCGACGGGGACCTGCAGCACGATGAGACCCTGTTGCCATCCATGTTGCAGACCCTCAAGCGCGAAGGGCTGGATATCGTCATCGGCAGCCGGTACCTGGCAGGTGGCGGCCTGGGAACCTGGAGCCAGCGGCGCCGGGCCATAAGTCGGTTCGCAGGTCGCTTGGCCCGGACTTTGGTCAACGCGGATCTCACCGATCCGATGAGCGGATTCTTCATGCTGAACGCAACCCTGTTGCACAGCTGTGCGTGTAACCTCAGCGGCATCGGGTTCAAGATCTTGCTTGACATCTTCGCCTCGTCGCCGCGCCCGTTGCGTTTCAAGGAAGTCCCCTATGTCTTTCGTGAGCGCAGGGCCGGTGAGAGCAAGCTCGATAACGCCGTGCTCTGGGAGTACCTGCTGATGTTGGTACAGAAGACCATGGGGTCCATGGTCCCAGTGCGCTTCATTGGTTTTTCGCTAATCGGCGGCTCCGGCATTATCGTGCATATGGTTGTGCTTTGGGTCCTCTTTCGGCTGATGGGCGCCTCGTTCATAACCGGTCAAGCCGTAGCGGCACTGGTGGCGATGACCACCAACTTCCTTCTAAACAATCTGTTGACCTACCGCGATCTGCGCCTGCGCCGGTGGCAGCTGCTCCGGGGCTGGCTATCCTTCGTCCTCGCGTGCAGCGTCGGTGCGGCCGCAAATGTCGGAATCGCCACCTGTCTGTTTCAGGCCGAATCCTATTGGGTGATATCGGCGTTTGCCGGCATCCTGGTCGGGGCGGTTTGGAACTATGCCGTGACCGCGGCCTATACCTGGTGTCACAAAGCGGACTGAACGCGGCTTTCCGGTTGGATGTTCATCAGATGTAATTCGGTTGTACTCATCAAGAGCTTGTGGCACTGTGCAGGCCTAAACGGGGTTTGCCGACTGCTTGATTCCCTTCGTGCTCACCTTGGCCCCCTTCCTTGGTGAGCAGGGATAGAGATTCTCCGAGTTGCAGATGTTAACAGAACCTAGATTTAGCCTTGAAACCCATCTAACCGGCAGAAGGATTTTCGTAACCGGTCATGCTGGATTCACCGGCGGTTAGGCGTGTCTATGGCTGAAGTCGATCGGCGCGAGTATTGCCGGATAATAGAATAGAGTCTATCCATCAATTCGAGCAACCTCGCAATTAACAGGTGACCTGGGTCCTGAAGGTTTGTTCTTAATAGCTCCACCTAGTTGACATTCTGAGCGTAACCCTAAATACTCTGGTTTCAATGAGGTTAAATCTATTGGAAGGATTTTGCTACTTCCTCAAAACGGTCACTCATCTCGCGTGCCAAAAAACATTCAGATTAAGTCATCAAGTGATGCTGAAATATGGATAACGGTTGCTAGTTTTGACGACATTTGTGATACTGAACAGGAAAATAACTGGCGTATCCTAAAACTCAACGAGCAGCTTAATACGCGTTATTTTTAGATGGAAATCCATGCCAATTGTGGGGATCCTCTAGTAACTCTTAGAGGATTAAAGCTCGGTTGGTTCAAGAGTAAAAATACCGTTGTTGCTGATGGTCGATTCGACGAGGTGGCAGCCAAGCGGTAGCGCCGTCTAGCTACAGATAGCCGTAAAGTGGATGGCTTAAGAGTCGGTGCCTTTCCGTCTCGGCACCGGAGTCCGCTTTTCCGGAGGCTTCATGTGATGGATGTTCTGTTTATCAACGCCGACTCTTCCGCAAAGGCTTACCAGGGCTTATCAAGGGTCTATTCTGCGGTTGAGCCACCCACATGGGCTTTATTGCTTGCCGAGTCCTGTCGTTCCAAAGGTTTCGGGGTAGGGATTCTCGATTGCGATGCCGAAAGGCTCGCGCTCGAAGCGGCTGTGCAGCGGGTAGAAGAGATAGGACCACGGCTGGTCGTATTTGTGGTCTATGGTCAAAACCCGAATGCAGGAACGACCAGCATGATTGGAGCGCTCGAGTTAGCGCTGGCGCTCAAGGAATCTGTTGCAAATATGCCGATCTGCTTCGTAGGTTCTCATCCGAGCGCACTTCCGATGGAGGTGCTTGCAAACGATTGCGTCGACATTGTTTTGCTGAATGAGGGGGTATATGCACTCCATAACCTTCTGAAGGGTAATCTCGATACCGATCTCGGGTACGTAAAGGGGATCGGTTACAAAGAACGGGGGCCCGCCGGTTTTCCCATGCCCAAACTCAATGCGCCTCAGCATGTGGTCCCACAGGAGCGCATGGACGAGGATCTGCCGGGTTATGCGTGGGATCTGCTGCCCTATCGCGAGAAACCGCTGGATCTGTATCGGGCCCATTTTTGGCATGCGGAATTCGACCATGACAAGTGCACTCCCTTTGCGGCTATCTACACGTCCCTGGGCTGCAACTTCGGTTGTGACTTCTGCATGATCAATATCCTTAACCGGGTCGACAATACTGAAGGTATGAACGCCTCGCATTCACGGGGGATGCGTTTCTGGGGTCCGGAATGGGTCGGCCGCGAGATGGGAAAGTTGGCCGACCTGGGGGTGCGTAGTCTGCGCATCAGCGATGAAATGTTCTTTCTCAACCGGAAATACTATACGCCGATTCTGCAGCAGGCCATCGACCGGGAGTTCGGTTTCAACATGTGGACTTACGCGCGCATCGACACCGTCCGTAAGGATGCGCTCGATCTCTTCAAACGAGCTGGCGTCAATTGGCTGGCATTGGGTGTTGAGGCAGGGAACCAACTGGTTCGTCAGGAGGTATCGAAAGGCTCGTTTCGGGAAGTCAATATTCGGGATGTATGCAAAACAATCAATGACGCGGACGTCAATATAATCAGTAATTATATTTTCGGATTTCCGGAAGATACGATTGAGACCATGCAGGAAACACTGGATCTCGCAGTGGAGCTCAATACGGAAATGGCAAACATGTATCCCTGTCAGGCACTGCCGGGCAGCCCGATATACTATACCGCAAAGAAAAACGGATGGGCGCTTCCGGACTCCTATGAAGGGTACTCCTTCTATTCTTACGAGAGTCAACCCTTGCCCACTAACCATATCAGTGCCGCGGAGGTTTTGAGATTCCGGGATGAGGCCTGGCAAACCTATTTCACCAATCCTGCCTATCTGGACCTGGTCCAGCGCAGATTCGGCTTGTCGCAAAGAAAGAATGTGGAAGATATGACCGGCATACGACTCAAACGGAAGCTGTTGGGAGATTAAATGATTATCACAAGGACTCCGTTCCGGGTCTCTTTCTTCGGGGGAGGGACTGACTATCCCGCCTGGTTTTCTGAAAACGGAGGAGCGGTGCTTGCCACCAGCATCGATAAATACTGTTATATTTTGTGCCGCAGGTTGCCGCCCTTCTTCGATCACAGGCACCGCATTGTCTACTCCAGAATAGAGAATGTAAAAAGCTATAATGAGATTGAGCACCCGGCGGTCCGGGCCATATTGAAATGGGCCGAGATGGAAGACGGACTTGAAATACATCATGATGGTGATCTGCCCGCGCGCTCCGGACTGGGCTCCAGCTCATCGTTTACGGTGGGTTTGATGCATGCTCTAGAGGCCCTGAAGGGAAGGATGTCCAGTAAGAAAAGACTGGCGATGGACGCCATTCATATTGAGCAGAATGTCATTGGCGAGCATGTCGGGTCACAGGATCAGATCTCTGCTGCTTATGGGGGGCTCAACCGGATCGAGTTTCACCGCGATGGTACTTTTGATGTCTCTCCGGTTGTTATCCCGATGCATCGCTGTAATACGCTGGGTGAACATTTTATGTTGTTCTTTACCGGCTTTTCCCGCATCGCCTCAGAGGTGGCGGAGTCCAAGATAGCGAATTTGAAGGATCGCGCGGAAGAACTCAGGCGCATGCGAGAAATGGTCGACCAGGCAATCGATATCCTGCAGGATCTACGGAGCCCTATTGAGGAATTCGGCGGTCTGCTCGATCAGAATTGGGACTACAAGCGCTCCCTCTCGGATCGCGTGACCACCCCGGAAATAGACGAGATATACGATCGAGCGAAGCGTGCAGGTGCAATCGGTGGAAAGCTCCTCGGCGCCGGCGGCGGTGGATTCATGTTGCTTTTTGCTGAGCCCGAAAAGCAGGCTTCGATCCGTGAACGACTCAAGGACCTGATCTATGTCCCGTTCGAGTTTGATCACTCGGGTAGCCGGGTCGTGCTGTATCAACCGAACGGACTGTGACAATGGATACGGATGCGCCAGTCTACATTGCCGGTCACAGGGGTCTCATCGGCTCGGCAATGGTTCGGAAGCTTCGAGGTGCCGGATACCATAATCTGATTCTGGCTCGCCACGATGAGCTGGAATTGACCGATAAGATTGCCGTTGAACGATTTTTTACCGAATGTTCACCTGAGTTCGTTGTTCTGGTGGCCGGTCGCGTCGGGGGGATCATCGAAAACAAGACCTATCCGGCCGACTTTATTGACACGAACCTGGCAATCCAGTTGAATATGCTGCGTGCTGCCCAACGAGCAGATGTGAAAAAACTCGTCTTTTTTGCCTCGTCCTGCATGTATCCGCGGGAATGTCCGCAACCCATGGCTGAGACGGCACTGTTGTCTGGCCACCCGGAACCGACGAGCATGGCCTACGCCATCTCAAAGCTGGCAGGGTTGCAGATGTGCATGGCCTATAATCAGCAATACGGTAGTCAGCGTTTTATTCCCGTCATTCCGAATAGTGCATTTGGTCCCAATGACAATTTCAACTCGGAATCCGGACATGTGTTGTCCGCCCTGATCCGGCGTTTTCACGAAGCAAAAGAGAGTGATGCTCCCAGTGTCACCCTGTGGGGTAGCGGTAAACCGCGTCGTGAATTCATTCATGCAGATGACATAGCGGATGCGACCCTGTTTCTGCTCCGAGCGGATGTTTCCAACCTTGAATTGCCCCTTAATCTCGGGACCGGCGTTGACTTTTCCATCCGGGAGCTGGCTGCACGAATCGCGGAAATCGTAGGTTATGCCAGTAGGATCGAGTGGGACCGAACCAAGCCGGACGGCGCGCCCAGCAAGCTGCTGGATAGCTCCCGTATCAAGGATTTCGGCTGGCAACCCAGTGTCGATTTCGATCAAGGTCTGAGAGAGACCTATCAATGGTATGTCGAAAACATCGCATCCAGGCAGAACCGGATCAACCACTATGGACTGAAAGTCCATAGTCTGGAGGACTAAAGTCCTCATCTGTGGACAAGCCACGGACTGAAAGTGAAGGGACTTAACGTCCTGTAGTTTCAACTATGATGCGCTTCGCGCACTAAAGTTATTGAAGCAATGAATCAAGCTGACTTGCGAGCCAAGGCACACTGGGTGTGGCGAGAGACCCTGGCGATACATCGACGCGCCCCTGAAACCCGTTTAGCCTCCTCGCTCTCGGCAATCGAGATATTCGTTGCGCTCTATTACGGCGGTGTTCTTCGGTTCAACCCAAAAAACCCGTTGGATGAGCAGCGTGACCGGTGCATTATCAGCAAAGGTCACGGCTCGATCTGCATGTATCCTATCCTCGCCGATTTGGGTTACTTTTCGTTACGGGAGCTTCCGCACGTGTGCGAGGCGGGAAGCTTCCTGGGTGGTATACCGGATCCGATTATCCCCGGCTATGAGACGGTCAACGGGTCGCTCGGCCATGGGCTGGGGGTCGCCGCGGGTATTGCGCTTGGGCTCAGATCCAAAGGGAATGACCGAAGTGTTTTTGTCATCGCGGGCGATGGCGAGTTACATGAGGGGGCCTGTTGGGAGGCCCTGATGTTCGCCTCTCACCACAAACTCGACAATCTTCATATCATTGTCGATAACAACGGGATCAGCATGTTGGGTTATACCGATGAGATCGTATCGCACGGGGATCTGAATGGGCGACTCACCGCCTTCGGTTGGGATTGTAGCGAGGTTGACGGTCACGATGTGCTGGCAGTAAAGACGGCTCTCATGCAGCAGAAAGACAGCGCAACAGGTAAGCCCAAGGTGCTCATTGCCAGGACTTTGAAAGGACGGGGCGTGCCCGGATTGGAAGATGTACCACTGTCACACATCATAAATCTGAAACCGGCGTTGATCGACGAGTTGCTGGAGAAGACGCAATGAGTTGCCGACCGCGGGCCATGCGGGATGTCTTTCTGGAGCAGATCTGGAAGGCGATGGCCGATGACCAAAAGCTCTTCTTTGTAAGCGCCGATTTTGGCTCACCGGTACTCGATAAGATTCGAGCGGACTTCCCAAGCCGTTTCATCAATGTGGGTATCGCAGAACAGAATCTGATCAATATCTCAGCCGGCCTGGCGCTTGAAGGTTACACCCTATTTACCTATGCCATCGCACCTTTCATCACCATGCGCTGCTATGAGCAGGCGCGGGTAAGCTTGGCGCTGCTCTCGGAAGTCCGGCCCATGAATATCAACCTGATCGGGGTCGGTGCCGGATACAGTTATGTCGTTTCCGGACCGACGCACCAATGCTATGAGGACATTACCCTGATGCGGGCACTGCCCAATTTTCAGTTGTTATCCCCGGCGGACCATGTGACGGCGGAAAATCTATTCGATCACTGCGTGGGAAAGCAGGGACCCAAATATCTTCGCTTTGATGCTCAGGTGCTTCCGGTGATCTATGAACAAGCGGCCCCTGATATGGAGACCGGTTTTCATGTTCACAGGCGGGGCGATCGCATTTGTCTGATTGCAACGGGCTATATGTTGCATACTGCATTTGATGTCGCGAAACAACTTTCTGATGAAGGAGAAGAGGTTGGCGTGATTGACCTGGTCAATCTGACAAGCTACGCGGCGGAACGGCTCGAATCGGTGCTCAGGTCTTATATTGGTCTGGTGAGTCTGGAAGAGGGCTTCCGGGGCCGTGGCGGACTCGACTCGATACTGTTCGAGTTTATCGCGCGGCGGAACTTGCCGACTAAGCTGCTGAATCTCGGAGTCGAGCCCGCTTACCGCTTTGAACTTGGGCCACGTGCGGAACTGCATGAGCAGGTTGGGATTGGTGTGCAATCCGTATTGAAGAGCGTGCGTGACTTTCATAAGTCAGTAGTGCAATGATCCTGGATCTATGGGGCAAAATTCAGGGAGAATTCAGCATGTGAGCAAACCTTAGGAATTCGTGCTTTCCTCCAATGGTACAGGATTAACAGGATTTTCGGGATTAACAAGATTTCTTTGTTGTTGGTAATGTGCTTGCCGGGAAAAGAGGAATCCAAGAGGGCCGGGTGGGGTTACTTGTGAGGAGATCAACCACTATGGACTGAAAGCCCATAGTCTGGAGGACTAACGTCCTCATCCGTGGACCAGCCACGGACTGAAAGTGAAGGGACTTAACGTCCATAGTTTCAACTATGATTCGCTTCGCGCACTAAAGTTATTGAAGCAATGAAGGCGATGTTATACTCGATCCTTTTTGCGGATGCGCGACCACGCTGGAAGCTGCTCACCGCCTCAAACGCAAGTGGATCGGGATAGACATCGCTATTCACGCGATAAAGCGCGTAGCGGCCATCAGGCTCGGCGAGCGTTGTAAATTGAAGATAGGGAAAGATTTCAAGATCAATGGCGTACCCAAAACATTGGAAGGCGCACAGGACTTGTGGACGCAGGACAAATACCATTTCCAGCAGTGGGCCGTCGAAGAAGTGGTCGGCTTC
>Ga0209679_1000063_pt1 | contig 54581 bp, 52 predicted proteins | sample WorMetHEROISLAND_4_FD_187408 | JGI IMG/M metagenome (GOLD analysis project Ga0209679, IMG submission 187408) | Marine gutless worms symbiont microbial communities from Max Planck institute for Marine Microbiology, Germany - Olavius sp. 2 HERON... ...
AAGTTGTCTCCAGCAGAGGCCAAACAAGCCGATGCCGGCATTTTAGAGACCACCTACAATGTCTTCATGCGCACGCCCCGCACCGCAGGAATAGACCAACGGGCGAAGCCGATCTACCTCCGGCAACAGAATCAGGGACGATCAAATCGGCAGACTTGTGGAGAGTTTTCACGACTGGATCAGCGGGGAGTCAAGTATATAAATCCCCAAATTAAGGTTTTCCGAACCCCCGACCACGACACTTGAATCTGGTTGCGTAAGTACGGTTTTAGATCTCATCCCCTTCGCACCACACACCGGATACAACCGGTGGTCGTAAGAGCAAAGAGTTCCCCGTAGCGCCCCCGGTACGTAGTTAAACAAGCGATTGGCCCGTATGGCCCCTGTCTGCTTCGAGCTCGATCGCCTGCACTACCGATGTCTAAGGAGTGTTACAGAAAGGAACACACCCATGAAGCACAGTCCCACCATGAGCGCGCTCTCCAGTACGCGCAAATATCGAGAAATTATATTTTCCATTGCGCTGTTTCTCTTTTTCGATTTAGGCGTACTGGTGATGAACTTCTACATCGCCACGCAGATCGCCGAAGACGCCGTCAGCGTTAACCTCGCAGGCCGACAACGCATGCTGTCGCAGCGCACGGTCAAGACGCTACTGCAGATTCAAAACGAGCAAGACGCGGGCAACGTACCCACCGAGCCACTGGCCGAACTCAAGCGCACCTATGACCTTTTCGACTCCACGCTACTCGCCTTTCGCGACAGCGGAGCTGTTACAGGCGGCGCAGGCCAACAGGTTCAACTGCCCGCCGCGGCTACCGAGTGAGGCCAGGCGATCCTCAACGCCGCCGAAACGGTATGGAATCCTTACCGAGAACGGCTGCAACCCGTTCTCGGTTCAATCACGCATGTCGAGCAAGACACCCTCACCGCTGCCATCGTCTTTGCCAGTGCCAACAATCTCAAACTGTTGAGCTTGATGAACGATCTCACCACCGAACTGGAGGAGGTGGCTTCAGCCAAAGCGACCCGCCTGCGTCGCAGTGACGCCGAGACCGAAGAGGCGCGCGAAGAGACGGAAGAGATCATGCAAACCGTTTCCGAAGGCCTGTTCCTGCTGGATAGGGATATGGTCATCGGGTCGCAACACTCCCGGTCCCTCAAAACCATCATGGCGCGTAACGATATCGGTGGCGCCAATCTGATGGACATCCTAACCGAACTGGTTCCCGATAAGACGCTACAGACCAGTAAGGACTACATCGCCCTGTTGTTCAAAGAGCACGTCAACGAACGCCTCATCGGCGAACTCAATCCGCTCGACCAGGTGGAGGTCTACATCGCCGACGGTCAGGGCGGATTCCAGACACGCTATCTCGAGTTCTGTTTCAAGCGCGTCATGAGCGACGATCGCCAGACCTCTCATCTGTTGGTCTCCGTCAACGACATCACCGAACGCGTCGAACTGGCACGCGAATTGGAAGAGTCGCAACAGAAGGCGCAGGAGCAGATGGATCTGTTACTCAAAATCCTTCACGTTGAACCGGAATCACTGCGTGAGTTTCTGGAACGCACGGAGCGTTCACTGCGCGAGGTCAACACGGTATTGCGCTCCCGCAGTGGACAACGCGGTGAGTACCAGAAAACACTCAACCAGATCTTTCCCATCGTGCACACCGTAAAGGGTGACGCATCGCTGCTGGAACTCGACTTCTTCGTCGCAAAAGCACACCACTTCGAAGATCAGATCGCCGAACTGCGCAGTCGCGACAAACTGACTGGTAACGATCTTCTCTCGCTGGCGGTACGGCTCGACCAGCTGCTCGACGAAGTGGACACCGTACGCAACCTGGTAGAACGCCTGCACAATCTCCAGCAGGCTTTTGCCACACCCGCCGAGACACGTGACGACCATCTCGCCGTCGCCGAAATCAGACGTCTGGTGGTCAAGCTGGGCGAGGAGCAAGGCAAACAGGTCGCACTGATTCGCGATAACGTCGAAGAGGCGAAGCTCAGCGAGCACCAAAGCAAGGTGCTGCGCGACATCCTGGTACAACTCGCCCGCAATGCCATCGCCCACGGCATCGAGACACCGGTCGAACGCAAACAGACCGGCAAGGCTTCGATCGGTCAGATCGAGCTGCGCTGCAAACGGGCCGACGCCCACAGCTTGCAGTTCACCTTCCGCGACGATGGCCGTGGTATCTCGGTCGAGAAGCTGCGCTGGGCCGCCGAGCGCATGGGGCGTTGGTCGCGCGAAGAGATCGCCGCCTGGGGACCCAACCGCTTGTTGAAACTGATCTTCGAACCGGGTTTCTCCACCGCCGGTAAAGTGACCGACGCGGCAGGCCGCGGCGTCGGCATGGATGTGATCGCACGCAAGATTCGCGAGCTTGGCGGTCGCATCAAACTGGCGACGAAAGCGGGTCAATACTGCGAATGGCAAATCATCCTGCCCCAGCTGCGCACGGGTAGCGAACAACTCGCCACTGCATAAGGAGAACCATCATGATCAAACTTATGGTAGTGGACGACTCCAACGTCATTCGGCGCAAAATCGAACGCTCGGTCGATGTCGACGAACTTTCGGTGGTGGGCACCGCAGCTAACGGCATGGAAGCGGTGGACGTGTTCAAAGATACGTTACCCGACGTGGTCACCATGGATATCACCATGCCGGAGATGGACGGTATCGACTGCGTCACCGCCCTGCTCAAGATCAAATCCGATACCCGCATCCTGGTGGTCTCTGCGCTGGCGGACAAAGCCACCGCGATCGAGGCGATAAAGCGCGGCGCCAACGGTTTTCTGTGCAAACCGTTCAGTGCCAACGAGCTGAATCAAGCTTTCAAAGAACTTTTGGAGATGTAAAGAAATGGAAGAGCGCGATATTCAAGTCTTTGTCGATGGTACGACGCACTACTTCAATCACATGTCGGACGAAGCGGCCGAGGTGCGCACACCGTACCTCATCGAACACAACGAGTCGGTCCTCTACGACCACAGCGGCATCATAGGTGTTTCGGGTTCCCGCCGCGGTAACGTCTACTTCACCGCACCCCGACAGCTGTTACACCATCTGTTGATCGCCCATGGCGAAGAGGAACTGAGCCATGAGCATACGTGCGACATGGTGGGTGAAATCGCCAACACCATCTCGGGTAACGCACGCCGCGAGCTGGGTAGCGAATTCATGATTTCGGTACCCATCATCATGGATGGCAAACCTAACCAGATGCTGCTCTCCAAGGAGAGTCGCTCGTTTGTGATTCCCATCAAGTGGCGTCAATACAACGCCGCGCTCGTGGTTAGTCTGCGTTAGTGGACCTGCCCTGATAGTGATGTGTGACGCAAAGAAAATGCCGGTGCGGACACCCGCACCGGCATCTGGACTGCGACAACGATAACTATTTAGAGCCGCTCAAAAACCGCTGCGATACCTTGCCCGCCACCGATACACATGGTAACCAGCGCATACTTACCGCCGATGCGCTGCAACTCGTAGAGCGCCTTTACCGTCAGGACGGCACCCGTAGCGCCTACCGGATGTCCCAGCGCCACCGCGCCGCCGTTGGGATTGGTTTTGGCCGGATCGAGCTCCAGACCCTTGCAGACCGCCAGGGCCTGCGCCGCAAACGCTTCGTTGGATTCGATGACATCCATATCGGCAGCGGATAGACCGGCACGGGATAAGGCGGTCTTGACCGCAGGGATAGGGCCCTCGCCCATATATGCCGGATCGACACCGGCGAAACCGTAGGAGACCAAACGGCCCATCGGGGCAAGCCCCTGTTTCTCCGCAGTGGAGGCCTCGGCCAAGATCACCGCGGCCGCACCATCGTTGATACCCGATGCGTTACCGGCGGTCACCGAACCGTCTTTCTTGAACACGGCGCGCAGCTTACCCATACCCTCTACCGAGGCATCATCTCGCACATGCTCATCGGCATCGAAGAGCGTCGTACCTTTGCGCGACTTTAACTCCACTGCAACGATCTGTTCCTTGAAGCGGCCTTCGGCGATGGCCGCGGCCGCGCGCCGATGGCTCTCGACCGCAAACTCGTCCTGGGCTTCGCGGCTCAGATCCCATTTCTCGGCCACGTTCTCGGCCGTGACCCCCATGTGAACCGTAACGAAAGGATCGGTGAGCGCACCCACCATCATATCGACCATCGACGCATCGCCCATGCGGGCGCCCCAACGCGCGCCGGGCATGGCATACGCGGCACGGCTCATGGATTCGGCTCCCCCGCCCACCGCGATGTCGGCGTCACCCAACAGCACCAACTGTGCCGCGGAGACGATGGCCTGGAGGCCCGAACCACAGAGACGGTTGACGGTCAGCGCCTGAGAGTGGTGCGCCATTCCGCCCTCCACGCAGGCCACGCGCGAAAGATACATATCCTTGGCTTCACCGTGGATTACATTACCCAATACACCGTGACTCACCTGTTCGGGGTCGACCTTGGCACGGGCGATCGCTTCGCGAACTGCGATCGCACCGAGCTCGGTTGCACCCAACCCTTTCAGAGAACCGCCGTAGTCACCAATCGCCGTACGTGCGCCGCTCACTACCACCACTTCGCGTGAATTGCTCATCTTCTACATCCTTTCCAACCTATATGGGAGTTTCAGCCATACTCCAAACTTCGCGGCCTGTTCCGGCTCGTTTTGGCACCGGTGCCGGCTACAGCTGTAAAACGCGTCGCAACCAGTCACCCATGTCTGTTATCTCTTCGTAGTTGATCGCGTGTTCCACACGATAACTGTGCAGAGCAGCAGGATACCCCATTTCCTCAAGCCTTCGACAGGAGCGGGAGCCGTGAATAAAGGGCACGACGGGATCGAAGAGCCCGTGACCCATGAAAATCGGCACGTCCCGGTTGGCCGCCGCGGCTTCGTGATCGAGGGAATCCGCGAGTGGCAGGTAGGTGGAGAGCGCCACTATCCCGGCCAGCCGCCGGGGGTAACGAAGCCCTGCGACCAAGGCGATGGCACCTCCCTGAGAGAAACCGGCCACAACGATGCGCTCAGCCCCGATACCCCGTTCGCGCTCCCGGTCGACCATATGCGTGAGTTGCTGCGCCGAGGTGCGGATGCCCTGCTCATCCGGCTGTGCGGTGATGTCCACCTCCACAATGTCATACCATGCAGGCATCACCATTCCGCCATTAACGGTCACCGCTCTTGGCGGGGCATGCGGAAAGATGAAGCGCACATTGTGCCGATCTCCCAGATCGAGCTCGGGTACCAACGGCACGAAATCGTTTCCATCCGCCCCCAATCCGTGCAACAGAATCACGCTGGCGTCAGCACTATCCGGGGGATCGATCTCAAGAGCAACCGGTTGAGTCTGAGTCATATTGGGAAGGGCCGGGTGAGGGGCGTCCTCCAAGCATAGCAGTCTCGCCCTTCACGACAGTTAGCTGCCGGGAGAGAGGCCGTTTATACTCCCTCCCAATGAAATTCCGAATGGTTATCGCAGACAATGAAAACCGCACTTCGAATGACGGCCACTTGTGTGATCCTGCTTTTTGTTGGCACCCTAACGCTCTCCGCGTGCGGACAGAAGGGCCCGCTCTATGTGCCACAAGAGGAGCCTGATACCGAGCGGCCCGAAAAAAAGAAATCCAACTGACGACTCTCCCTTTCCCCCATCATCGACGAAATAGTCCATGGATCATTTCAACTACCAGAACGGTTCACTTCACGCCGAGGACGTGGACCTGCACAACATCGCCGCGCAGTACGGGACACCGTGCTTCGTCTATTCGCGTGCGACGTTGGAGCGTCACTGGCGTGCTTTCGACAACGCCTTTGCCGATACCGATCATCTGATCTGCTACGCCGTAAAGGCCAACTCCAATCTGGGCCTGCTCCAGGTACTGGCGCAGCTGGGGTCGGGGTTCGATATCGTCTCCGTCGGAGAACTGGAGCGGGTGCTCGCGGCCGGCGGCGATCCCAACAAGGTCGTCTTTTCCGGAGTCGGGAAGCGCGTCGACGAAATACGTCGTGCGCTGGAGGTCGGTATTCGCTGTTTCAACGTGGAATCCGAACAGGAGTTGGAGCAGCTCAATCAACTGGCGCGCGCCATGGGAAAAGTGGCGGCCATATCCCTGCGCGTCAATCCCGATGTCGATGCCCAGACCCACCCCTACATCTCGACCGGACTCAAACAGAACAAATTTGGCATCGATATCGATCTGGCACCACAGGTCTATCAACGGGCGATGGCCCTGGAAGGCATCAGAGTCATCGGTGTGGATTGCCATATCGGTTCGCAGCTCACCCAGCTCAGCCCCTTCACCGATGCGTTGGATCGCCTGTTACGGTTGGTCGAACAGCTCAGCGATCAGGGAATCCAAATCGAGCATATCGATCTGGGCGGCGGATTGGGTATTCCTTATCAGGATGAGACTCCCCCGGATCCCGCGCAGTACAGTGCCGCCATTAACGAGCGGTTGAAGGGTCTCCCCTACACGGTAATCGTCGAGCCGGGGCGTGCCATCGCAGGCAACGCCGGGATACTCCTGACTCGCGTCGAGTACCTGAAACAAACGCCCCATAAGAATTTCGCGGTGGTCGACGCTGCCATGAACGATTTATTGCGGCCCGCCTTCTACCAGAGTTGGCAAGCAATCCTTCCGGTACTGGAGGGAGGGCAGGGTGAAGCTTTCGCCTACGACGTGGTGGGGCCGATTTGCGAAACCGGTGATTGGATCGGTAAAGGGAGAGAGTTGGCGATCGTTGCCGGCGATCTACTAGCGGTGCGGTCAGCGGGCGCCTATGGCTTCGTGATGAGCTCCAACTACAACACGCGCCCACGTGCCGCCGAGGCGATGGTCGATGGTGATCAGGCTTATCTGGTGCGCGAGCGAGAGGCGGTGGAGGATCTGTTTGCTGGGGAGCATCTCTTGCCCAGCCGTTGAAAAGTTTGTGTGGCTTGCGCCACATGTCGATTTAATCGCGGATCCGTCCGCGAAGCCGGGATCATTTTCTTTGTTTGCCCAAAGAAAAGTACCTCGGCTTGCGGGACGAAACCCGCATCCAATTTACTTGGCGTAAGCCATACAACCCCCCAAGATATTCCCAATCCCCCCCATCCCCGGTACTCTTCCACCCATGAACTACCGATTCACCAAGATGCATGGCCTGGGCAACGACTTCGTCGTCTTCGACGGCGTACGTCAAACGTTACAACTCCGCCCCGATCAGATCCGGCACATCGCCAATCGTAACTTCGGCGTGGGCTGCGACCAGGTCCTGCTGGTGGAACCCCCCATCAACGACGAGGCCGATTTTCGCTACCGCATCTTCAACGCCGACGGCGGTGAGGTGGAGCAGTGCGGCAACGGAGCGCGCTGTTTTGCCCGTTTCGTCCATGAAGAGGGACTTACCGATCGCGACATCATCGTTGTCGAGACCAGCACCGGACCTATCCGATTGTCCCGGCCGGTGGAGAATCAGGTCACGGTGGATATGGGAGTCCCACGTTTTGAACCGGCGGAGATTCCCTTCGAGGCAGAGCAGCGGGCCGAACGCTATCAACTCAATTTGAATGGCGGCGCCGTTGAGATCGCCGCCGTCTCCATGGGAAACCCCCACGCTGTGCTCAAGGTAGACGAGGTGGAGAAAGCGCCCGTTGAGGAGTTGGGACCGTTGGTGGAGCATCACCCGCGATTTCCCCAACGGGTCAACGTGGGTTTCATGCAGATCATTGCGCCGAACCATATTCGTCTACGCGTCTTCGAACGAGGAGTGGGCGAAACACTGGCCTGTGGCTCGGGGGCGTGCGCGGCGGTGTCGACGGGTAATCTGCAAGGGCTACTGCAGCCGGAAACCCGCGTCGATCTGATGGGTGGGACACTTATGGTAAGCTGGCCGGGTGAAGGTGAAACTGTACGAATGACGGGGCCCGCCGAGCGGGTATTCGAGGGCCAGATTGAGCTATGAGTACGCAACACCAAACCGATGACGAGCAAGTCGAGATCAGCGAGGAACTTGTCGCGAGCTATCTCGAACGCCACCCCGATATCTTCAGTCGCCACCCCGCGCTGCTGACCCAAATCCAGTTATCTCACTCTTGCGGCAACGCGGTGTCGCTGATCGAACACCAGGTAGAGGCACTGCGCGAGCAGAACGGCCAACTGCGCAACAAGCTCATGGAGCTGGTTCAGGTCGCCCGCGACAACGATCGAATCAACGAACGCATGCATCGGCTCTCGGTGACACTGCTGAGCGCCGAAAACGCAGAGGAGTCCATGGGATTGCTCAATGAGGTGTTGCGGGAAGTGTTTGGCGCCGATGCGGTGACACTGCGACTGTTTGGCGATCCCGCACAAGAGCCGCTCGGCAGCTATCGTGTGGCCCGTGACGATCTCGCCTTGGTACCTTTCCTCGGTTTTCTCAAAGACGGCAAACCCCGTTGCGGCCGATTGAAGGCCGCCCAGCTGGAGTACCTGTTTCAGGAACGTGCGCCGGAGATCAAATCGGCCGCCCTAATCCCCATCAATGCCGATAAACCGATGGGATTCCTCGCCGTCGGAAGCCGTGATCCCGAGCGATTTCTGCTCGCACTCGGGACGGTGTTTCTGACGCGACTTGGCAAGCTGGTCGGTTATCTGCTCAAACGCCAGACCGACTGACCATGGAGAAACAGGCTGCACAATGGCTCGATCGATTCATCCGCCATCTGCAGCACGAGCGCCGCGTCTCTCCCCACACCACCAAGAACTACCGTCGCGACCTGGAAGCGTTGCTTGCCTTCTGCGACGATCGATCGATCGCGACGTGGAAAGCGCTAGATGCCCACCGCGTGCGCGAATTCGTCGCGCAGCGCCATCGTTCGGGCAGCGGCCCGAAGAGCATTCAGCGCGCACTTTCAGCGATTCGTAGCTTCTACCACTACCTGCTCCGCGAAGGTGAGGTAGGCCACAATCCTGCCGCAGATATCCCTGCACCCAAAGCGCATCGCGACCTGCCCCACACGCTGGACGTGGACCAGGTGGCGAGATTGCTGGACATCAAGGGCGACGATCCACTGGTAGTGCGGGATCGCGCCATGATGGAACTGGTCTACTCTTCGGGATTGCGCCTGGCTGAACTGCTGTCGCTCGATCTGGTGGATCTGGATCTCGCCGACGCCACCGTTCGAGTGACCGGCAAAGGTAATAAAACGCGCATACTGCCGATCGGGCGCCACGCTCGCGCGGCGTTGCAAGCGTGGCTCAAATGCAGGGGGGAGTTCTCTCCCGCAGAAGAGGAGACTGCCCTGTTTCTCAGCCGCCGTGGGCGGCGCATGAGTCCGCGCGCCTTCCAAGAGAGAATCAAACAGTGGGCGCGCAGGCAGGGTACCGCGGGTAACGTACACCCACACCTGTTACGCCATTCGTTCGCCAGCCATCTATTGGAGTCCAGTGGCGATCTACGCGCGGTACAGGAGTTGTTGGGTCACTCCGATATCAGCACCACCCAGATCTATACGCATGTGGATTTTCAGCACTTGGCGAGAATCTACGATTCCGCTCACCCCCGCGCCAAGAAGCGCGAAAGTTAGCGCCTAGCCCAGCCAGTCTCTCGGTTTGAGGTAGACGTCGTAGAGCATGGCCTCGGGCGTTCCCGGTTCCGGCCGCCAGTCATAACGCCACTGAACCAGAGGGGGTAGCGACATGAGTATCGATTCGGTGCGCCCGCCGGACTGCAATCCGAACGTGGTTCCACGATCGTAGACCAAATTGAATTCCACATAACGGCCGCGGCGGTAGAGCTGGAACTCCTTTTCCTCTTCACCGAAGGGAAGCTCTTTGCGGCGCTGGACGATCGGAAGATAGGCCTCCAGGTAACTGTCACCGACACTGCGCACGAACTCGAAGCAGCGGGCGAAGCCCCACTCGTTCAGATCGTCGAAAAAGAGACCACCGACACCACGCTGTTCGTCGCGATGTTTGACGTAGAAGTACTCATCACACCACTTTTTAAAGCGCGGGTAGACCGCGCTGCCGAAAGGCTGGCAAGCCGATCGAGCGGTGGTGTGCCAATGCACTACATCCTCTTCAAAGCCGTAGTAGGGCGTCAGATCGTATCCGCCACCAAACCACCAGAGTGGCTCGATATTCGGTTTCTCTGCAAAAAAGAAACGCACGTTCATGTGCGATGTGGGCACGTAGGGATTGTGGGGATGCGCGACCAATGAGACGCCCGTGGCACGAAACTCGGCCCCCGCCAGTTCGGGACGCCTCTCTGTCGCGGCGGGTGGGAGATGCGATCCCCGTACATCGGAGAAGTTGACGCCTACCTGATCGAAAAGAGCACCTTCTACGAGGATTCTGGTTCGGCCGCCACCGCCTTCCGGACGTTGCCAGGCATCTTCACGAAACTGTGCTTCTCCGTCTTCTCCCTCCAGCTCGTTGCAGATGCGATCCTGTAATTGGCGGAAGTAACCGACCACCGCGTCGATGTAGGCGATCTCCTCCACGACTGCGCGTTGTGTTTAGCTGTTGATCTCTAAAATGGTTGCGGCAATGTGAAAGCCGTTGCCTAGCGGTTTTTCATCGCAACGCACCACCTGTGCGAGCGCTTCCAGAGCCGAGGTGACGTCGCTTCCGGGTTCAATCCGTATATTGATGCCCGCCCCGACGTCCAGCGCCTGATCGGTGTCAAAAGCGACACCACCGGCGCTCAAATTGTGGCACACCCCGCTACCCTGCTGAGCACCGTCAGTAGTCTGGAAGGTAAGTTCACAATCGATCCCCATACGATAGAAGTCTCGTTTTTCATCGAAACTGCGCTCTTCACGACTCATGCTATACCCCCATAGTTTGCATTGCGCGACCAGGGTTCTCATCGCTGGAAAGAGCATAACCCATTCGGCTCAGGGCGGTAAGACGCAGTGCACAGAACCCGCGCCTACCTTGGACTAACGCCTGGCGCCCCCTATAATCCCCAGGCAACGAACCGCTTGGATTCCTTCTCCTCATGCCGCGCAGCCAGCGCTTAATGTTCAATAAGAAGAAAAACTGTCCGACTGCGGTCTCGATACCCCCTGCCCGCTTATGGATTAGCGACTCTCTATTGCAGGTAAACTATTGAACGGATGGATAGATCACCATCTACAGAGTCGTTGTGGAGCTTAGATGAAGTGCGTTGACGATTTTCGGCTGATGCTCGGAAAAGACGAGTATGTCCCCATCATGATCGGCGGCATGGGGGTCGATATTTCCACGGCCGATCTTGCCCTGGTGGCCGCCAGGCTAGGGGGTATCGGACATATCTCCGACGCCATGGTGCCCACTGTTTCGGATCGCCGCTTCAAGACACGGTTTGTTAAAGACAAGCTGGAGAAGTACAAATTCAACGTCGACAACCTCGACAAGACCGACATCCATTTCGATCTGGGCGTGCTGGCGGAGGCGACCCGGCTGCATGTCAACAAAACCATGGAAGCCAAACAGGGCGAAGGCGCCATCTTCGTCAATTGCATGGAAAAGCTCTCCATGAACAACCCGCGCGAAACCCTCAAGGTACGGCTAGAAGCAGCGATGGATGCGGGTATCGATGGCATCACGCTGAGTGCCGGCCTGCATCTCGGCTCTTTCGGGTTGATCAAGGATCATCCGCGTTTTCGCCACTGTAAACTGGGCATCATCGTCTCCTCCGCACGCGCGTTGAAACTCTTTTTACGCAAAAGCGCTGCGCTGCAACGTCACCCGGATTACGTGGTGGTTGAAGGCCCCCTCGCTGGAGGGCATCTGGGTTTCGGTGCCGACGATTGGTTCAAGTACGATTTGCACACCATCACCGCAGACGTACAGGAGTTGCTGCGAGATAACGATTTGGATATTCCTGTCATTCCGGCGGGGGGGATATTTACCGGCTCGGAAGCGACGGAGTACTTGGAAAACGGATCGAGCGCTATTCAAGTCGCCACCCGTTTTACCGTGACACACGAGTGTGGTTTACCGGCGCAAGTGAAACAGGAGTATTTCGAGGCCAACGAGGAGGATATCGAAGTCAATACCCTCTCTCCCACCGGTTACCCGATGCGCATGATCAGCTCGTGTCCCGCGATCGGTTCCGGTATTCGACCGGGCTGCGAGGCTTACGGTTATCTACTCGACAGCAAAGGGAGCTGCGCTTACATCGAGGCCTATAACCAAGCCATCGAAAAGAACCCGGGCGTCAAGGGGAAGGATCTTGAGGTTTTCGACAAGACCTGTCTCTGCACGCATATGCGTAACTTTGCCTGTTGGACCTGCGGGCACTACACCTACAAGTTGAAAGATACGACGCATCGCTTGGACGATGGCAAGTATCAGTTGTTGGATGCGGAGCATGTGTTTCGGGATTATCAATTCAGTAAAGACAATCAGGTGATGTTGCCGAAGTAGTTGTTTTTTTTCCACTCTCTTTTGTTTGGTCGTTTTTACCGGCGTTTACATCAGTAACTGAGTTGTTCGTTTGTGTGGCTTGCGCCACGATTCTATTTAATCGGGAACGGATCCCTCGATCAAACGAAACCCATGGCATAAGCCACACAACCCAACCTAGTTCACCGCCTCCAACTTCGCATAAGAGAGCACCAACCACTTAGCCCCCACCTCCTCGAAGCTGACCTGCAACCGGGCGTTACTCCCACTGCCCTCATGGTTCAACACAATACCGTCACCAAATTTAGGATGACGTACCCGCTGACCCAAACGATAACCTTCCGGGGGAGAAGCAAACGACATGTTCGACGAGGGAGCTTCGGGGACAAAGGGTGCGGCATGCTTTAAGCGCACCTCTTCTATGAGCTCCACGGGAATCTCCTGAATGAACCTTGAAGGCCGCGAATAGCGCTCCAGCCCACGCAATCGACGTGTCTCCGCGTGGCACATATAGAGTCTCTGCATCGCCCGCGTCATACCCACATAGCAGAGCCGACGCTCCTCTTCCAAAGCACCCGGCTCATCCATGGAGCGCTCGTGGGGAAACAATCCCTCCTCCATGCCACATAGAAATACCGTGGGGAATTCCAGACCCTTTGCTGAATGCAACGTCATCAACTGTACGCAGTCCTCCCACGCTTCACCCTGTGTATCCCCAGACTCCAACGCCGCGTGAGCGAGGAAGGACTCCAATTCGCCCATCTCTTCAAGCTCATCGGGTTCGAACTGGCGAGCGGCGGTCACCAACTCTTCCAGGTTCTCGACGCGGGATTCGGCTTTCTCGCCTTTCTCCTGTCGATAGTGTTCCAGTAGTCCGCTGGCGTTGATGATGTGGCTGACTCGATCCGCCAACGACTGCCCCTCGGTCGCCGCCGCCAACTCATCGATTAGATCCAAAAACCCCTGTACCGCTTTCACGGAACGCGCCGCTAAAGCCCCTTCCTCAACGACCGCCAGAGCAGATCGCCACAACGATAAACCACGATTTCGGGCCACTTCCCGGAGCGCCTCCACCGAGCGCTGACCGATGCCACGCGTTGGCGTGTTCACCACTCGCTCAAACGAAGTGTCGTCATCGCGATAGGCCACCAGTCGCAGATATCCCAACGCGTCTTTGATCTCCATGCGTTCGAAAAACCGCGGCCCGCCGTAGACTCGATAGGGCATACCGGCTCGCAGCAGCCCCTCTTCAAAGACGCGTGATTGCGCGTTGGAACGATAGAGCACCGCCATACTGGAAAGCGGCGCACCCGCATCACGCAGTTCGGCTATCTTGTCCACCACATACTGCGCCTCATCCAACTCGTTCATCGCGCGATAGCGCCGGATCGCTTCGCCCTCCTCATCCTCGGTCCAGAGGTTCCTTCCCAGACGGCCACCATTGTTGGCGATCATGGCATTGGCCGCCGCCAGGATGTTGCCGGTGGAGCGATAGTTCTGCTCCAACCGCACCATGTGGGTCTGAGGGTAATCGTGATGAAAGCGCTGAATATTGGCGATATTGGCACCGCGCCAACCGTAGATCGATTGATCATCGTCGCCCACCAGGAACAGGTTTCCCGATTCGCCGGTCAGCAACCGCAACCACGCGTATTGAATGGTGTTGGTATCCTGAAACTCATCCACCAACACATGCTGGAATCGCTCCTGGTAGTGGTCCAGTATCCCGGGATTGTGCAACCACAGCTCATGGGCACGCAGTAACAGCTCTGCGAAATCCACCAACCCGGCCCGTTGGCACGTCTCCTCATAAGCCTGGTAGAGGCGCAGTAGCTGCTTCTCCACCGAATCGTAGCCGGGATCGATATGGTCTGGCCGCAACCCCTCATCTTTCTTGGCATTGATGTACCACTGCAAGCGCTTGGGCGGCCAATGGGCTTCATCCACTTGAAGGTTTTTCAACACCCGGCGAATCAGACGGTACTGATCATCGGCGTCGAGAATCTGAAAACTCTCCGGGAGTTTGGCCTCTTTGTAATGCATGCGCAGCAACCGGTGCGCAAGACTATGGAAGGTACCGATCCAAAGACCCCTGACCGGAATACCCAATAGCGCCTCGGCACGGGCGCGCATCTCTCCCGCCGCCTTATTGGTGAAGGTTACCGCGAGTATTCCATTGGGCGATGTCTGTTCCACCTGGATAACCCAGGCCAGGCGATGAATAAGAACACGCGTTTTACCGCTGCCCGCACCCGCCAACACCAGGGTCTGGCCTGCGGGGGCGGTTACCGCTTCACGTTGTGCGTCGTTGAGAGAATCGAGCAAGTGGGAGACATCCATAGGGTGATCTTACCAGATGCCAACACCGGGTCTTGACCTGGATTACCAACTGCGTTGTAGTCGAACGATGAACCGGAAAAAGCATTGGGAAAAGGTCTATCAAGAGCGTGAACCCGACGCCGTCAGTTGGTATCAACTGCAACCGGAACCTTCGTTATCGCTGATTCAGAATAGCGGTGGGGGGCGCGATGCCTCTGTCATCGATGTTGGCGGAGGCGCTTCGAATCTTATCGACCATTTGCTGGCTGCGGGCTACGCTGATCTCACGGTACTCGATCTTTCCGAGTCGGCGCTGCAACACGCTCGACGGCGTCTCGATAAGAGAGCCCAGCAGGTCGAGTGGATCGTGACCGACATCACCCAGTTCTCGCCATCCAGGCCCTACGCTCTGTGGCACGACCGAGCCGTGCTTCACTTTCTCACCGCGCCTGAAGACCAATCCCTCTACCTGGCAGCCCTCAACCAGGCCACACGAAAGGGAGCTCACCTCGTCATCGGCACTTTCGATTTAGAGGGTCCCCAAAAGTGCAGCGGGCTGGAGGTGGTGCGCTACAGTCCCGGATCGTTGAGCCGACTGTTGGGCGACAAGTACCGGTTGTTAGCTCACCAGAGCTGTAGCCACCAAACCCCCTGGGAAGACGAGCAACGCTTTCTCTTCTGCCACTTTCTGCGCGAGGTTGCCTAGAACGATGTCGAGCTTCTGGCAGGCAGTGGCCGACACCATCACCCAAACAACGCAGCAGGAGTTCAGGGCTAAACAGCGGCAAAACGTAGGAGGCGGCTGTATCAATTCCGCCTACCGTATTTCAGACGGGAGCCGTTCGTTTTTCGTCAAGCTCAACCAGGCGGACAAACGCGCCATGTTCGAGGCCGAATTCGCCGGACTGCAAGAGCTCGCCCAGGCAAACGCCATTCGCGTTCCCAACCCTCTCTGTGTCGGCGAGCAAGACAATCAAAGCTATCTGGTGATGGAGTATCTGGAATTGGGGCGTGCCACGAACGCCACCAGTGCGCGACTGGGTAGCGATCTCGCCCGACTCCACCGCACCCGCCAACGCCGCTTCGGCTGGGATCGCGACAACACCATCGGCAGCACGCCACAGATCAACCCATGGGAGGGAAACTGGTCGCTCTTTTGGCAACACCACCGACTCGGTTATCAGCTGGATCTGGCTGCGCGTAAAGGCGCATCACGCAAGTTAATCGATAGCGGCCAAAAGCTGCTGGGCTCTCTCGATTGCTTTTTCCGCGATCATCGACCCGTGCCCTCGCTGCTCCATGGGGATTTGTGGGGGGGGAACTGGTCGGCGGACCGCGACGGCACCCCCGCCATCTTCGATCCCGCCGTCTACTACGGAGATCGCGAAGCCGATATTGCAATGACCGAGCTCTTCGGCGGCTTCTCCTCCGATTTCTACGCGGCCTATCGTGAAGCCTGGCCCATCGATTCCGGCTACTCCGAACGTCGCGATCTGTACAATCTCTACCACATCCTCAACCACTTCAATCTGTTCGGCGGAGGCTATGCGGGGCAGGCCAGCCACATCATCGACACGCTATTATCACTAATCAGATAGATTTCTATCAAAAAATGTGATCTGGGTCGCAACATTTTCCTTACCCGTCGCGCAGGCTGTAACGTCCCATAACAACAATTACCTCCTATGTCGGAGATCGAACTACAGAGGTTGAAGATGGAAGTGGTGCGGCTCACCCGCGAGCGGGACGAGTTGCGCCGTGTCAACCGACGTCTCGATAAATCTCTCCAAGTCGCCCTACACAATGCCTCTCAGGACGAACTGAGCGGGTTTCTCAACCGGCGCGCCGGTCAAGCCACATTTCATGTGGAGATCGGACGCGGATTGCGTGAACGCTCCCCAACGGCGCTACTGGTACTCGACCTGGACGGCTTCAAGAAAGTCAACGACACCCTCGGGCACGACCACGGCGACAAGCTGCTGGCGCGCATCGCGCAGCAGATGCGCTCGGTACTGCGGGATTACGACCACCCGATCCGCTGGGGAGGAGATGAATTCTGCATCATTCTGCCCAACACCGACGTGGAGCGTGGTAAAGCGGTGGCTAAAAAGGTGCTTCGGGCCGTGCGCAACGCCTCCAACGAGAGGGATTTAGTGGTCACCGCATCTTGTGGCATTGCTGCCTCCGACGAGCCACAGATGCAAAAACTCCTGAGCGATCTGCATCTTCCGGAAGGCCGCATCCACGGCCTGAGCGGCGACACCTACTCGCACGCCGATGTCGTGGAGACCGCCATATCTCGCATACAGCGCTTCCTGTTTAAAGCCGCAGATCTACGCTGCTACTGCGCGAAACACCGACGCGGTACCGATGTGGGCGTGGGTGGCGAACAGTGTGGGGGCTGCGATGAACTGCAGATTCCCTGCGAACAGACCCGCGAACGAGAGCGCATCAAGAACTTCTTCTGGCGTGAAGATGGCAGCAAATGGATCCCCTTGCGCCCCGCCCACGCCGTGGATCATTGACCGGCACCGAAACGTCCTGCCTTCAGTTCGCCAAACCAAAATAGGGACGTAGCCTGACCCCGAGCCAGTTCCCCGGCAGTGCCGCGCCAATCCAGAGCCAACCGTGGAGACTGGTGGGGGCGACCCCGGAGAAGAAGGCGCCGATGTTGCACCCGAACGCGATCCTCGCGCCGTAACCCATCAACAAACCACCGAGAAGCGCTGCGACCCAGACCCACGCGGGCACTAAAGTTTGTCCCACGCCCCAACGGCTCGCCAACGCAGCGGCGACAAACGCGCCAAGGATAATGCCTAGATCCATCACTGAGGTGACATCCTCCAGCACACCGCGTTGCAGTACATGGCCGGGAAACCCACCGGACCAGAAGGCACTGCCCGCCGGATCCCAACCGCTTACCATTGCCACCTTCGCTCCCCACAACGAAAATGCCCAAGTGATCGTCCAGGGGTGCCCCGCAACCAGCAGCGTCGCCGCGTTTAGCAGCGCCAGCACCACCGCGCCCCACACCAACGGCCAAGGCCCGCGTAACCAGCGCGAGTGTATCGGTTTCCGGTCGGTGGCTACCGCCTCCGCATCGCCCCGCCACACCGCGAGACCCCACCCTATGGCGGCCAACAGTAGAACCTGAGCGAGTGCGGCAGTGCTCCACCCCCAAGCTTCACCCAGCGCGATCGCGCCCAGGGAGGGGAGTTGTTGCCACCAGCCCATATGCAGAGAAGCCCAGAAAGAGCCCGCGATGAAGGCGATGGCGTTACCACCTGACGCAGCCCGCCGCCACCTGCCGCGAACAGGGTCCCGGATCCACAACCGCCACCCAGCTGCATCCCGACACCGAAGGCAAACGCCCCGATGGCCACTTGCCATCCTGCCGGCGCGACCGCACCACCCAGTGCCCGGTCCATGAAGTGTCCCTGCGACAATAGCGGCGCGAACAGGAGCGTTGCGACCGCCACCATCAACAACTGAGCCTGAACGCCACGCGGGTCCTTGCGAGCGAACAGATTGTGATACGCACCGGTGAAGCCAAAGCTGGCGTGATAAAGCGTGACCCCGAGCAGTACTCCGATGATCAATAACGCGGGCATGCGCGGACCTGTCGAGTGCAGTTGATACAACGGCGTTGCAATCGCCAACGCACTGATGACGAGTACTCCGCGCTGCAATCCAGTTCGCGCTGAAGAGGGGGAGGGGGTTAACGTCTCATCGGCCGACGGCATCGGCTACGATCCGTGCGAATACGTCATCCAACTCTCGGGCCAACCGATCGAGCTCAGGATCCGAGTAAGGGGCAAATACGACGCTGGGCAGTCGATACCGCAGCGTGGCAGAACCGTCCGCGTTTTCCGTGAGGTAGACTCGCAATGGCGCCTCTAGTCCGGCCGCTACGCTTGCGTTCAGCATACGTATCGCATAGTCGTTACGAAACACACCCACCACGGCGTTACCCGGGATGTCGATGCCACGCGCCCTGGCACCGCGACTAGCGCTGGCGTGCGCCACCAGACCCATCCGATGATCGGCAACCGACTGGATCAGACGCTCCTCCAATTCCTCAAACGACAGGCGTGTATCGAAACGTTGTACGCCACTTCCAGCATCGCGCGACATCGCTAGCGCTCCCCACTCTCACCGAGCTATCCCTCGACGATCAGTTGATAGTCGGGCGTTGGGTTCAGTGGGCAGGAGTAGAGATAGCGGCCCGGTTTCAACTCGATGGCATAGTTCTGGGTTTTCCCGGTCACGAGTCCGCCTCCGGAGACGCTGGGTAGCGAAATACGATCCACCAGTCGCGCGGGCCGCAACCAGAAACTCAATTCGTAAGGAACATCGCGATTGGCGACGCGAAAGACGTACTTACCGGGCTTGAGTTTTAGCGGTTGCGCTTCGGTGACCCGGACGGCCGCTGTCTGCTCGTTGATCGCTTTGCAGTCCGCCGCCTCCCGTGTCCTATAGCCTCGCTCCACATTGCCTTCGCTCTCGATAAATTGGCAGGCCGTTTGCGTCAGCTCGACTACCCGGGGTCCCGCCGCATGGGCCCCTAGGGAAAGTGGGCCCATCACGGCGCCTAAAACGATCGAGACAAACGCTTTACCAACCGGCATTGTTCTCATCTTCATCTCACACCACTCCTTTCAACCTGCCAGCGCTTCTGGGAAGAGCGGAACGCTGTTTCAGCTCATGGCGTACCCGCTCGATCTGCACCGCTACGTCGATCGATTGATAACCGGTGATCTCAAGATCGCGATCTTCATAGACATCGCGATCGGGGTACAGCGCCTCCCACTCGGCGACCACCCGGTCGCGATCCGACACCATCGCGGCGATCTGGGGTTGGTAGAGCTGGACCAGTGCCCCAATCCAGCGGTTGACGGGCCAGGAGGGGAAGGCATGGTCGATGACAAACCGATCCAGTAGATCGACAACGTCGGTCGCGCGATACCAGGTTTCGCCGGTCACCCATCGATTGACGGTAAACAATCCGACGGGAAACCCGTAATCATCCATCGATATCGCGATCAAGTGGCTGATCGCCTCGTCGTCCAGGGGGCGCGCCTCGCTACCGTGGTAAGGCGCGGGTTCGGCGGCGGCGGGAATTCCACCGGCACGTACGAAGGCGTGGAAGTGACCATGCTCGTCGCTCTCCTCGCGGTGGGCGTGGTAGTAGTACTGTGCGAATGAACCGGAATCGAACACATCATCGTGGGGGTAGTGCTCCATCTCGTAAAAGGTCCCCTGGCCCTTCAGCACCTCACCGACAATGTTGATGCCGCCGCCTTTCAGTACCCGGTAACACTCCTCGATCTCACCCGCCGCCCGCGCCATTCGCGCCAGGCGCTCTTCCGGCAAGTGTTTCCAATCCGGTTCCCACTGCGGTTTCTCGCTCACTCCCCGCCCTCCACACGAACCAACCGAAACCCGACAAGGATGTGCTTCAGCCCATCCGGTCGGCTATGACGCGCCGCCGGGCGACGGACGCCACAACCCCTATCGTCCCAGGGGCCGCCCTTAACGAAATGGCGACCACTCCCGTCCTCTGTCGCGGTCCACTCGAATACCTGGCCGGCAGCGTCCAATAACCCGTAAGGACTGGCGTCGGCGGGAAACCGGCCGACCGGTAGCGTATCGAACGGACCCGAGTCGGCACTGTTCAAACGACCCGCATCAAACCTATCGCCCCAGGGAAAAGCGCTCCCTTGCGTTCCGCGTGCAGCCTTTTCCCACTCCTCCTCCGTGGGGAGGCGCCATCGGTCGCCACTCTCTGAGCTTAGCCAAGCCGCGTACCGCAACGCGTCCGCGTGACTGACCAGCACGACGGGATAATCCCCTCTGCCCAGAGGCGGTTGATCGTTTCGCCAGACGAAACGGCGAGTCGCCTCATAAGGGTGAATCAATCCGTAGCTCGCCCAGGTCCATGCATCCACACGCGGCGCTCTATGACCCGTTGCGCGTACGAACCTCGCGTACTGGCGATTGGTGATCGGGCTGCGCGTAATCTCGTAACTCGCTGTATCCTGTCTGCCCAGTGGCAGCTCTCCCGCGTACCATGCCTGCTCGCGGGTAACCGAGTGACGGTAACCCCGCTCATCCAGCCGATAGGCGAACTCTCGTTCAGAGCTATCCGAGCCCGCCAGAAAAGGTCCCGCCGGAATCGTGATAGTCTCGGGCAGCACCTCCTCCGCGAATAGCGTTTGGGCACCCACTACGGCCAGGAGGGCCAAAGGCCCTCCCGTTCCGAGATGTCGCGTCACTGCGCCGCAACGGCTCATCGCCAATCAATACGCTTTGCAGGGATTGGTATTGGCGTAAGGCTTCTTGGCACCGCAGGGATTCTTCGCGCCACACTTGTGCATGACCTTCTTGCCCGCACACGGATTGGCGGCGCATGGGTTCGCTGCTGCACAAGGGTTCCGGCCAGCGCAAGGATTTTTTGCCATACACGGATTTTTTGCAGCGCAAGGATTGGCGGCACAGGGGTTAGCCGCCGCACACGGGTTTTTAGCCCGGCAAGGATTCATAGCGACCTTGCGGAATCCCTTCTGAACCTCTGCCGTGTACGCCGTCAACGCACCCAGCTCCTTGGAGTTCCACCCCAGGGTCTTGCCCTTCATGGGTACCACCAGGCAGAGCTGCACCATCTCGTCGAGATCGATGTCGGTGATCCCGGACGAGTCGGCCATCGCTACTTTATGCGGAAACGGTTTCGTGAAAGTGGCATTGAAGCTACCGAAGTTGGTATGGCAGGTACTGCAGGAGAGGCCGTTGGTACCGAGCGAAGGATCGTTCCACAACTTCTCGCCCATTTTCGCCAGACCGCTCGAGCTGCCCTTGGTGCAGAGGCGCGTCCCTTTGGGCCGCATCACCACTTTACGCAGCGCGGCATTACTCAGCTGCGCGGCGCGGGGATTGGCGGCACACGGACTCTTTGCCGCACAGGGGTTGCGTGCAGCACAGGGGTTTTTCGCCCCACACGACCCACAGGGATTCGCGACGCGTTTCGCCGCGCAAGGATTCGCGGCACACGGGTTTTTCCCCGCGCAGGGATTCTTGCTGGCACAAGGGTTTTTACTCCACGCGCTACAAGGGTTTTTGCTTCTACAGGGATTACGCGCTCCACAAGCCGCGTAACCCGTAGCACCCAGCGCTAGCGAGGCGGCACCGACAAACAGCGATGTGCGAACCGCCTGTGCAACGGGTTTCATTTTCAGTGTCATAGGGAAATCCTCCGATCCTCCTGGATCCATCTGTTGTAGACAAACAGCGGGCTGAACAGACCACAAAACCCTTCTTCGGGGGTTCTGACGAATAAGGAGACCGGATTGGTCGGGAATTGCTTTCAGCGACTGAGGAAAAAAATTCGGCGGTGTCGCCGGCATGAACCGGCTTTGTCGGCAATGAGTTTAAACGGATCTGATGAGGATGATATGGAGACTGCGGGGCCCATGGGCACCCAGTTGCAGGGTCTGTTCCACGTCGGCTGAGCGTGACGGTCCGGTGATGAAGTTGACCGCGCGCCCCGCTCCGCGCTTACGAATCCTGGGCCAAACATCCTCCAGATGCATGACCAGACGCTTAGCGGGTAACACGATGATATGCGTGTCGCTGAGGAAATTGAGCGCCGTGGGCTCCTCCGGCCCGGACGCCAACACCACGCTGCCGGTCTCCACGACGCCCGCGATCGCCAGGGAGAGCCCCACCTCCGGCTGCGCCTTGCCCTGGAAAAGCCGGACATCCATTCCGTCCGGCCAGCGAATGGACTGAAGCTCCGGATCCAGTGCCTGTGTCAGCTGCAGCTGTTGACCACCACCGTGAAGATAGAGCGCCACGGCCTGGCCGACGGCCTCCCAGTCTACCACCACCGCCACTGTCGCCGACACCGCTTTCAAACGCTCGACGAAGCGTCGACCGGCGCTGTTGCGCTCCACCTTGGGCCGGGCGGCGGCGGGCGGATGCTGCGCAGACCCACCTGTACCGATCCCTTTGCGAATACGCCCCAGGATCGCCTCGCGGGGCGATTTCACGACGCATCCCCCTGTTTGTTCCAGGCACTCACAAAACTTCCGCCCTGGGGTGCAGGGAGATCACGATCGAACGTCCACGCCTTACCAAAAGGAACGCGACTCAATCGTCCCGTTTTACCCGCTGCTCGCGCCAACAGGGTCGCCTTGACGCGACTGAGTAACCGGTACAGGCGCGGACGCTTGGCCACAAACCCCCAGGCCGCCAAAGCGAAACGTTGGCGCTGCGGATCGAATCCCTTTTTGTGCATTTGGGTACGATGGGCACGCAGCATCCGAGGGATGGGGATACTCATGAGGCAGATCTCCTCGCAACGTCCGCACAGCGTCGATGCATTGGGAAGATCGCGCGTCTCCTTCAATCCCTGCATGAGCGGCGTGAGCACCGATCCCATCGGTCCCGAATAGACCCAACCGTAGGCGTGCCCACCGACGCTTCCATAGACCAGGCAGTGATTCAGACAGGCGCCACAGCGGATACAACGCAGCATTTCCTGAAACTCCCCACCCAGTAGTTTGGAACGACCGTTATCCAGCAACACCACGTGAAACTCATCGGGTCCGTCCGGGTCTTCGCGCCGTTTCGGGCCGTTGAAGAGCGTCGTGTAGACCGACATCTCCTGACCGCTGGCGCTGCGGCCCAATAACCGCAGTAAAGTAGTGGCATCTTCCAGCGTGGGCACCACTTTCTCGATACTGGAGGTGACGATATGTACCTTGGGCAGCGTGGCGGAAAGATCATCGTTACCCTCGTTGGTCACCAATACGACACTCCCGTTCTCCGCCACCAGAAAGTTACCGCCGGTGATACCCACATCGGCACTGATGAAGTGGCTGCGCAGGACGGTACGTGCCTCAGATACCAGATCGGCGATGGACTCCCGGTTACTCTCGATATTGAATTGAGTGTGGGACTCTTTGAACAGCTGGGCGATCTGCTGGCGTGTTTTGTGGATAGCCGGTGCAATGATGTGACTGGGCGGCTCATCGGCCAACTGGATAATGTACTCGCCGAGATCGGTTTCGATCACTTCGAATCCACCCTCGTGCAGCGCTTCGTTGAGCTCGGCCTCTTCGCCGATCATCGATTTGCCCTTGATCACCTTGCGGCCACCGGAAGAGTGGGTGATTTCGGTCACGATACGTGCCAAATCCGTAGTGCTCTCTGCCCAGTGCACCTTTCCGCCGCTGGCTTCGACTTGCTTTTCGAACTGCCCGAGATAGCGGTCCAGGTTTGCCAACGTGTGGTCTTTGATGGCAACGGCGTCACGACGTATGGCGTGGAACTCCGGGAGCGCCGCCACCGCCCTGTCGCGTTTTTCCACAAATCCATCTTTGGCGCGATGCAGAGCGGACTGCAGTGTCGGATTATCCAGCGCCTCCCTTACCTGCGCTTTGAACAGCGGACTGGTGAACTTCATGGGACGATCTCCCCATCGCCGATCCCCTGCTCATCGGTCATGTCCGCCAAAATCTCCGCCACGTGAAAACAGCGGATGGTGCTATCGCCGCGTTTCAGCCAGCCCGCGATATTGAGCAGGCAACCCAGGTCACCGGCAGCGAGATGATCGGCACCGGAAGCTTTCACGTCCTCTGCCTTTTCGGCCACCATGTGGTTGGATATCTCCGGGTACTTGACGCAGAAAGCACCACCGAATCCGCAGCAGGCCTCGGGATTGCTCAACGCCTTGAGCTCCAAGCCCGCCACGGAATCCAAAAGCTTTCTGGGCTGTTGCCGAATACCCAACTCGCGCATCCCGGCACAGGAGTCGTGATAAGCGACCTTGGCGCGGCAGCTTGCCTCCACCCGTTCGACGCGACGTACATCGGTAAGGAAAGAGACCAGCTCGAAGCATTTTTTCGACAACGCTTCGGCGCGCGGCTTCCATTTCTTGTCGTCCTTGAACAACGCTAAATAGTGGACACGTATCATGCCGGCACAGGAGCCGGAGGGAAGCACCACGTAGTCGTAAGATTCGCACTGCTCGATAAGTTGCCGCGCGAGATCGCGCGCGGTTTTGAGATCGCCACTGTTATAGGCGGGTTGACCACAACAGGTCTGTCCAGAGGGAACGTCGACGTCGCAACCCGCCGCCTTTAGCAGCTTGGCCGCCGCGAATCCCACCGAGGGTCGAAAGAAATCCACCAAACACGTTGCATAAAGCGCAACCCGGGAGTGGTTGTCGTTGTCATAGACGCAAGGATCGGTTCCCAATCGAACGTCGTCAAGAGTGTAGATCACTAATAAAGCAACGTTTGTCGTTGTATATCTGATCAATTCGTTCAAGCCCTTAAGCAATTGATGTATAGACCTTAAAAATCTGGGTCTATTGCCGATATTCCGTTTAATGAGCGACTGATAGAGCGAGGTCGTTTTTCCCCTTGGAATGATCGGGGGGTAGACGACCAACCACTTCGATCGAGGTGAAGCCATATGTCCGATCCGAAACTTTTTCAAAGCGACAATCTGGACGACGAACTGATACGCGATATGCGCGACAGCGTTCACGATGATCTGGCCGCCGTCGAGTTGCTACTGAGCCAGTTGGAATGCTCGCCCGACAACACCGAACGCGTCCACGAACTATTCCGCATTATCCACACCATCAAGGGTAACTGCCGTATGGCCGGCATCACGCCGCTGGCCGAATATGTCCACGCCATAGAAGATGTGATATCTGAACTTCGCAAGGGCCGTGTCGCCCTGGACGACATGCTCGCGGAGGCGATCTTGTTGGGGCTGGACCAGATCAAACTGGCGGTGGATTCGCCCTACGTCTCGCAATGTTTTGGCTATGACCAATTGCCCGAAATTTCGGCCACCTTTGAAAAACTGAGGGATGAGACCGGCGCAGCCTTCACCGATACCGTCCACGAGCTGATCGACCTGCTGGGGGGAGGTTGGGATACCAAGCAGCTGCAACCCGCGGAACGCGTACCCGCACCCATCCCGCCGGGCCACGATCCCAGCAACGATGATCTGCCCTTTTTTATGTCGATGGCTGAAAAACTGGACCGACTCACACCCTATTGGGAGAACCGGACCAACTCGCTACTCGATATCGCCCACGCTATCAATTCCATCTTGCCGGAACCTGTGGATACCGAACAGCTCTCTACCGCCGTGTTGATGCACGATGTAGGAATAGCGTTTCTGCCGCCGCGCCTGCTGGAAAAGCGAGAGAAGCTCACCAGCATGGAGATCAAGCAGATCCAGGATCACGCCCGGATCGGGTACGAGTGGCCCCACCGGATTCCCGGCTGGGAATCCGCTACCCTTATGGTGCTGGAACACCACGAACGTCCCGATGGGAACGGCTATCCGCGCGGTTTGCAGGATTCGGAAATCAGCGCTGGCGCCAAGATTCTCGCGGTCGCCGACAGTTTCTACGCCATCACCAACGAACGCGCGGATCGCAACTATAAACGCTCCATACTCAGAGCGATTACCGAAATCAACGGTTACCGCGGCTCCCAGTTCAGCGACGAGACCGTCGAAGCCTTTAATACAGCCGTCAGAACGCTTTACGTCAACCGCGATTCCGATCCTTAACGAAGTGATTGAGCAGTAGCTGCAGCTGATCCGTTTCCACCAGGGAAGCACCCAGCGCACCGTACCGTTTCGCACTCTCCACGTCGTTGATACCGTAGACGACCCAACGCCATGGACCGGGCCAGAGGCGTTCTACGTCGGCGGGAATTCGTTCGGCTTTGACAAACAGATAGTGCGGTGAAAGTGTTCGCGCCATCGTATGGGAAGCGTGATCATAACTGCGCAACTCCCACCCTGCCGGGTGTTGAATTCGCTCCTGAAAGGCGCGGATGGCGTCGGCTTCAAAAGAGATCAGAACCCAGGGGAACCTCGCCGCGTCCATCACCGGCATCACCCTATCCAACACCCGCTCGATGCCGAAGTGTTCCAGGCTGTGGCGTTTCAACTCAACGAAAGCGGTGGTTTGGGGAACGGAATTCAGCAGTGCGACGGCCTGTTCGAGAGTCGGAACCGGGGTGTCGCCGTAGCGTACGCCGAAACGTTCGGTCTCACCCACGGAGGTGGCGCTTAGTTCGGAAGCCGAACAGTGGAATACCGACCTGTCCAGGTTACCCGTACGGTTTAGCGTGGCATCGTGCAACAACACGGGCACTTCATCGGCAGAGACCTGAACATCGAACTCCACGAAACGCGCCCCGGCTTCCACTGCACCACGAAGCGCGGGCAGCGTGTTTTCCGGAAAGCGCGCGCGATCGCCGCGATGCGCTACTAGCTCAATGGTCAGTCTCATGCGCGGTAGCGCTCTTCACGGCTGCCATGAAACGAGTATACCGCTGCCGGAGTTGCGCATCGGTGTGCGGAGTGAACGACACCGTGATTCCCCCCTGCCATTGCGCGGGGCGTCCCGCCGCCAGCCACGCCACGCCCCTTGCGGTCGCTTCGCTGGCGTCGGACCGGAAAACGGGAAGCGCAACAATATCCGCCAGGCGTTGACACCAACTGTCCGATCGCGACAGACCCCCGCTGACCCTGACACCTGTCACCGGCGATCCGATCTGAGCGACTAATTCCACGTTCGCGTTGATGAGAAAGAGGACACTCTCGACGACACCGGCCAGTCGACAGACGTCGTTGTGGGGCTCCATCGAATCCAGCCACCTGGATTCAATATCGGCCCGCCACCAAGGGGATCCCAGCCCACCCACCGCGTTGAGAAACAGCGGTGGCCCCGACGGGCATTGCGGCCAATCGGCCAACGCCTCTTCCACCGCCGGGAGCGACCAGCGATCGCGCGCCCACCCGATAGCGGCGCCCGCTCCGTTGACGGTACCTTCGAGAAGGTAGCGCGTCTCACCTGAGTCGCTCCACAAGGCGCTGATGAGCAAAGGCCCCGCGTGATCCACCCGATCCTCGATCGAACGCACCACAAAGGCCCCGCTCCCGGCATTGATCTGTATCCAGTCGCCGCGGGGCTCTCCCGCCGCGCAGAGCGCCGCATTCTGGTCTCCAGTGACCGCTCGGAGCGGAATAGTGGTCCCCTTGAGATAACCGTAGTGCTCCAACACCGGCCTACAGTGCGGCAACCACTCGGTCCGCAAACCACCGGCCTGCACCAACTCCGCACTCCACTCGCCCGACTCCAGATCGCACAGCAGTGTACGGCCGGCATTAACCACATCGTAGCAGTGCGGCGAACCCTCCAGCAGATGGAACATGAGATAGGAGACCAGGGGGCCCATCATCAAACGTCGTTCGCTGGCAGCGGCGGCCACTTCCGGTACCGACTCCACCATCCAGCTCATTTTGCTGACGCCGTAGTGGGGAGAGAGCCGTAGGCCGGTGGTTTTTTCCACCGTACCGGCACGTGCGGAAAATCGATTGAGCTGACGCTCGCCCCGCCGATCCTGCCAGCTCAGCGCCGCGTAGAGAGGTTCACCGGAGTGCGCGTCCCAGGCAACCACTGTCGAACGTTGGGTCGCTAGCCCCGCCGCGGTGACGGCCGCATCCTGCTCGGCTGCGTAAGCCAGCGCTGCATCCACCACCTGTTCCACGGAAGCGAGCAACTCCCTGGCGCTCTGTTCCGCCCTGACGGAATCGCGTCGTTTGAGAGCCACTGGCTGACGGGTTTGAAACCGAACCTCTCCCTCTCGATCGATCAACAGCGCGCGGCTGGCGTGGGTGCCTTGATCGATCGCAAGTATCCAAGCCTCTTCCAAGTGCCAGATCCTATATCCCGGAGCCGCGGTAAGTCTGATCACGCTTGGCGGCCCACTCCGCCTCCTTGATCGCCTGCTGTTCCAGGAATTCGGCGAACTGATGGCCGGGTAGTGGCGGGCTGAAGAGATAGCCCTGCCCCTCGGTACAATCCTCCTCCAACATAAAGTCGCGTTGGGCGCTGGTTTCGATCCCTTCCGCCACGACGTTGAGTTGCAGACTCTTGGCAAGCGCTATCACGGCGCGAGCGATTGCTTCGTCGTTGGGATCGTGGGGTATGTCGCGAACGAAAGACTGGTCGATTTTGAGCGTGTTGATGGGTAACCGTTTGAGACAGGAAAGAGACGAATAGCCGGTGCCGAAATCATCGATGGAGAGCGTGACACCCAATTGGCGCAATCGCTCCAACACCTCGATGGCCTGTTCCGCCTGCTGCATGATAAATCCCTCGGTGACCTCCAGCTCCAACGAAGCCGGCGCAAGCCCAGCGCGATCGAGCGCCTGCTCGACGCTCGTCACCAGATCACCCCGCCTGAGCTGCTGCCCCGCCAGGTTGACCGCGACGCGATCGATGGGCAAACCGGCCTCCTGCCAACCCCGCACTTGTTGACAGGCGATCTGCAGCACCCACTCGCCAATGGGAACGATCAGGCCCGTCTCCTCCGCAAGCGGTATGAAGCGATCCGGTGATACCAGCCCCATCTCCGGGTGGTGCCAACGCACCAGCGCTTCGGCTCCCACCAAGCGTTCGTTGCGCAGATCCAGCTGCGGCTGATAGAAAATTTCAAACTGATCCAGTTTCAGCGCTTGGCGCAGACTGTTCTCCAGCAGCACGCGCTCAAACGCTGATGTAGTGTGTTCGGCGGTATAGAACTGGTAACCGTTACGACCCCGCTCCTTAGCCTGGTACATGGCGGAATCGGCGTTTCGCAGTAGGGTGGCAACATCTTCTCCATCGTGGGGCGAGAGGCTGATACCGATGCTCGCGGTAACGTGCAGCTGATGACCTTCGACGTAGAAAGGTTCCGCGAACGAATTGATCAGCTTGGCGGCAACCGCACCCGCACGCTGCGGGTTTCTCAACTGCTCCAACAGGACGGTGAACTCGTCCCCGCCGAGGCGCGCCACCGTATCCTCGTTACGCACCTGGGTGCTGAGACGTTCAGCCACCTGTATCAACAGTGCGTCTCCCACAGGGTGTCCCAAACTGTCGTTGATGTTCTTGAAGTGATCGAGATCGATGAAGATGACCGCCGCGCTCAGCTGCTCGCGTTTGGCCTGTTCCAACGCGTGTTCGAGGCGCGCCATATAGAGCAGGCGGTTCGGCAACTCGGTCAACGGGTCGTGGTGGGCAAGATACTCCAACTTCTCTTCGGACTCTTTGACGCTACTGATATCGGAAAAGACGGCGACGTAGTTGGTGACATGGTTGTCTTCGTCGACCACTGCACTGATCGTCCCCCACTCAGGATAGATATCGCCGTTCTTGCGCCGGCTCCAGATCTCGCCCCGCCAGAAACCGAACTCTTTGATGGCTGACCACATCTCACGGTAGAAGTCGTCATCGTGACGGTCCGACTTCAACAGGCTGGGGTTCTTGCCCAACACCTCCGATTCGCTGTAACCCGTCACCTCGGTGAAAGCGGAATTGACGGCAATAATGCTGTGCTGCGCATCGGTAATGACCACCCCTTCGCGTGTGCTTTCGAACACCGTAGCGGCTTGTCTCAGGCGCTCTTCGGCAATAACACGGGCGGTGACGTCGCGTATTAGCGCCTGAATCCCACCGTTGGGAAGCGCCCTGGCGCTGACTTCGACCGGAATGACGGTGCCATCGTTGCGCACCACACGCCGCTCGAGCAGGATCGATCCTTCGGCGCGCAGCCGCTCGATCTGCAGCGGTTGCCGACGCAGATCTTGCGCGTCGATCAACTCGGTCAGCGGTTTACCGATCAACTCCTCGCGCGAGTAACCCAACAGCTCCAGCGCGGCCGGATTGCAGTCCACGACTACATTGTCGTTATCGGAGACCACAAAACCATCCGCCGCCTGATCGATGAGATTTCGGTAACGCTGCTCGCTGTAACGCAGCGCCTCTTCGGCACGGACGCGTTCCGATACATCCGTGAACACATTCACCACATAGAGCAGTTTGCCCTCATTATCACGCTACGCCGCCGCGGTGCCGTCCACCCACATGTATCCACCGTCCGAGCGTCGATATCGTTTCACGATGCGATAGTGATCGCTGCGCCCGTCGATAAGATCCTGATTCATAGCGACGTTTCGCTCCCGGTCGTCGGGGTGCGTGAGGTTCCGCCAGTTGAGGTCAGGCAAAGCCTCCGAATCGTACCCCAACATCTGTAAAATCGCCGGATTTGCCTGGAGTATTCGACCATCGGGAGCGGTTACAGTAATTCCGACACCTGCGGTGACGAAGATGGTGCGAAACCGCTGTTCATTTGCACGCAGTGCGTCCTCAGCCTCCTTACGGGCGGTGATATCGGTAATTGCCCCGGTGAAATGGGTGGTGCGTCCATTTTCGTCGACGATCGCTGCACCGCGACCGTGTAGCCAACGATACCCCGATGTTTTGCGCGGTAGCCGGTATTCGGTGTCGAAGGGCGCGCCATCGCTGATACACCGTTCCACCGCCTGCAGCGTCTTTTCACGATCTTCGGGATGCAGCCAGGTGTCGAAGTCGAAATCCTCCATCTCCCGCTCTCCATATCCCAGCAGCTCCTTGAATCCCGGCGCCAAATAGAGGCGGTCCTGCACCAGATCCCAATCCCATATCCCCGCCACCGAACCGTGGACGACCCGCTCGAAACGCTCTTCGCTCTCCAGCAACGCCTGCTCGGCCTGCTGTCGTTCCGTGATATCGGTACGCAGGATGAGCGTTCCACCCTCTTGCGTTCGGTATTCGTGAACTTCGATGGCTCTGCCACCCTTTATCTTCAGTACGAAGGGCTCGCCCGCCTTATGCTGCTGGTAGCGCGTATTGACCCAATCCTGCGCCGTCCCGTCTCCCAGATCGACCGCGCCGCGCTGGGCCAGCGCTGCATTGAGTTTGCGAAATGAAGTACCCGGTGTCAACAGCTCCGCCACTTCGGGTACCGAATTCCGGTACGCGCTATTGCAGAGCACCAGACGATCTTCCGCATCGAACAACAACAACCCCCCGGAACGCTCTCGATCGCGTCGTTCAGCCATGCTTGCAGTCGGGCGGCCTGCTGCTGCGCTTCCACTTCGACGGTGATGTTGCGTCCGACGCCACGGTAGCCGAGGAATTCACCCGCATCGGTAAACCGCGGTGTCCCGCTGATCACGATGTAAGCGGTCGAACCATCGTGGCGTTGGATCTCATAGTCGAAGTCGCGAAACGGTTCGTGCCGCTCCAGGGTCTGCAAATGGTCTCGCCACTTCGCGGGCGCCTCGCCGACCGCGGGCAGCTCCTCGCGCCGCTTGCCCAACAGAAACTCGGTGGGGATTCCCAACGTTCGAGTGATGCGGTCGGAAAAGTAGGAAAACCGTAAATCGGGGCCCATCTCCCAAAACCAGTCGGAGGCGGCTTCGGCGAAGTCGCGGAAACGCTGCTCCTCCTGCCTGAGCGCGGTTTCGGCAATGCGTCGCTCGGTGACATCCTCCAGGACACCCACCAGACGACGCGGCGAACCTTCCTGATCGGACTCCAGAATGTGGACGGCTTCGCGAACCGAAACCCAGTGACCATCACGGTGCTGCAGCCTCACCTCATACTCGAACAGCGGATCGGCGTGCTGCAAAAAGTTGGCGTACTGTTGCAGATACGACGCCCGGTCATCGGGATGGAGCCGGGCGTAGAACCAATCCATCTGCTGCTCCGGGGGAGGGAGCTCGCGCTTGGCATAACCCAACATCTGCGACCAGCGATCGTTGGAATAGGTGGAGTCATCCGGCGGAATCGCGCATTCGTAGACACCCAGCCGCGTTGCGGAGAGCGCTAACGAGAGCCGGTTGGCGCTCTTTCGCAGCGTACGCTCGTCGGTTTGCCGCTCCAGCTCGGCCGACACGCGTGTCGCGAAAATGCGCGGTATCGATTCCGCGTGTCCGGGATCGGCTATCGGGTGATCGAACAGAACCACGATCAAGCCCTGCGCCCGCCCGGCATGATCCTTGAGCGGCGCGCCGGCGTATCCCACGGCACCGCGGCGTACCAGAGCGACATCCCTGGGAAACAACTCCTGAACATGATCGGGATAGATACAGTACCGATCGGCCAGCACATTGGCATACGGCGCTCCGGCAAGCTCGTACTCGAAATTCGCCGCCTCCCCATCCTCCTGATAGACCGCGAGGGTGCGTACGCGGTCCAACCGCCCGGGGATCAGCTCACCGATAAACGCGAAGCTTCCACCCAATGCAGGCGTCAAATGCTGGAGCAACGAAGTGAAAAACCGCTCACCGGTCTGAGCCGACACACCCCGCGCCGTTTCGACGATGGCGTCGTGTTCGCGACGTCGCTCCGTGACATCCTGCATCAACGCCAGAACATGGGGAGATCCATCGGGTGAGGGGAGCGCCTTGGTGGTAATGGCCAACACCCGCTCCTCACCATCCTCTCGCGTAATGGTCCACTCTTCGGCTTGAAGATCGTCGCCATGTCGCATGCGGCGCATCCGTTGCGCAGCGCGCGACTGGTAGTCGGGATCGGGATAGACCGTCTGGTACCACCCGTGCTGGTTGATGTGCTCGACCGTATAACCGGTAATCTCGGTCATCCGGTCGTTCCAGACCGTAAAGTGCAGGAAGGGCGGATCGGCGATCTCGTGACAGACACACAAGCCTTCCGCCGCTTGCTCGACGATCGCGTAGCGGAACGCTTTTTCCGCCTCTTCCCGGTCACGCGCGCGTTTTTGATCGGTAAGATCCCGACCCACTCCACGATAGCCGAGAAACTGTCCTTCGGCATCGAACCGCGCTCGACCCAACAGGTACATCGTGCGCTGTTCGCCGTCCGGACGCACCCAGGGTAGCTCCACCTCGACGACGGGTTGGTGAGCCTGTAACGAATCGATATGCCGGCGCCACAACTCGCGATCGTAGCGCTGCCCGGAATGGGCTTCACGGCGCGTTTTACCCAATACGCTCTCCGGGGAGATACCAGCGAGCTCCTCGAATCGACCCGACACGTAAGCAAAGCGCAATTCATGATCCATCTCCCAAAACCAGTCTGCGGCGGTCTCCGCAAAACTCTGGAAGCGATCTTTACTGGCGCGTAGTTCATCTTCCAGCTCCACCCGCTGGGTGATATCGAACACCGTCATCAACTCCGATTCACCCGGAGCGGCGGCGGCGTGGAAGCTCACCAGCGCTTCGAATTGCTCCGTTGCATCTCGTTGCAACGAGATCTGAACTTTGCTGAATGAGCGCTCCTCCGCGATCGCTGCCAACATCTCGATCACCGCAGTGTGAGGCGCCTTGGTCAACAGCGTTCGAAGCGAGCCCAGCAGGGAGTGCTCGCTTTTGGCCCGAAACAGTGCGACGGCGGCGGGATTGGCACGAACCAGTTTGATCTTTTCGGCCGCTTCAGCGACGCGCTGGGAAGAGGCCGAGAGACAATCGGTGATGCTCTCACGATCTTCGCCAGCGACCTCTAGAATCCACCGGCGAAAGGTGGCGGTTTCCAGCTCCCAAATCGCCACATCCGTCGTATTGAAAATACCCCTGTAGAGCGTTTCGCTGGACTTGGCGGCCTGTTCCCACAGCTTGCGTTCGGTAATATCGATCAGCATGCAGAGCGTACCGCTGCTCTGGCCGTTTTCGTCGTTAAGCGTATTGCAGGAGATGAGCGCCCAAAGCGCTACACCGTCTTCGCGCCGAAAACAGAGCTCGTGTTGATGGGTAGAGCTCCTGCACAACTGCTCGAGTTCCGATTTGACCTGTTCGCGGCTGGTGTCGTCGACATAGTCGAGCAGCTGACGCCCCACCATCTCCTCGGTGGTACAGTCGAGCATCTCGGCCATGCGACGATTGACGAAGAGCGTCCCTCCCTTTTCGTCCAGCAACCAGATCCCCTCGTGAGCCGATTCGACGATCTGTCGATACTGCTTCAGCGATAGTGGGGAAAATAGCGACATCAGGACTCCTCAGCCACTAAACCTGAGACCGAGAAAAGGAGACAACGTCTATCCGAATCTAGCATATGGCTGCCTGGAAACCTCGCTGCGACACGCCCGCACCCTCCAATTCGAAAACCCACCGAACACAAACGCAAAGTGACCCCTGTCGTCGTGTTCCCCTTTTGGGTTCCACACACAACCCTGGTCCTACAGATACTATCGACCCGGGCAAAAAAAACTTGTGTTATCAAACCCCTGACTGGGATTGAGGGGCAGACCCTAGAGAACGTTACGGAGCATCAGCTCCTGGGGGTGCGGATTGAGATAGACCTGTCTCTCGACATAGGGATCGGGATAGCGGCGAAAGTGATGTTTCAACAGTGTGATAGGCACGATCAGCGGTAACTGGCCGAGGCGATACGCCTCGATCAACTCCCCCAGCTCCGCCTTATCGCCGGCATCGAGATGCCTCTTCAGATATCCCGCCAGATGCTGGAGAACATTCGTGTGTCGGCGCCGAGTGGTGCGCCGACTCAGCGTTCCCATGAACCCGACACAGTATTCGTCGGCCACTTGACGAATGGGGCGGGTACCGGCGTTGGCGACGATACGCCCGAGCATCCGCAACGGCTCTGCTCCGTGGGCCATTAAACTCAGCTTGTGATCGGCGTGGAACTGGATGAGTCTCGTCGGCGTTAAGCGCACGGCATTGAGTTCGCGCCAACGCTGGTAGGCAAAGACCCGCTCGATAAAATTCTCGCGCAACACCGGATCGCACAACCTTCCCTCCTCCTCCATGGGTAGCAGGGGGTGCCGCTCGCGAAATCCCGTCACGTAGAGCCCTACACCACTCTTGCTGGCCCTACCCCCTGCCGCCGGGTAGATCTTGACCCGCTCCATCCCACAGCTCGGCGATTTGCTTTTGAGGATATAACCGCTGATGTCGTTGAGTTCGGTGCCGGCGCGACGACCGAAGCGCAATAGAGCGCCTGTGACATCGATCGACTTGTCGCGAACATCCACGGCGTGCGGTGACTCGCTGTCGCCCTCCAAACGAATGGGTTCCCGGGGCACTCCCAGGCCGATAGCCACTTCGGGACAGACCGGTACGAAGTCGAAGAACTCGCTCAGGGTGTCGGTGATATAACGATCATGTTTGTGGTTGCCGTCGAACCGAACCTTTTCGCCGAGCAGGCAGTGACTGATGCCGAGTCGTATCTTCATGCCACGCCGGCTACTCATCATCATCGCTATTACCGCCGAGCCATCCCGCCAAATTGCGTTGCACGATGGCGGCCAATGCGTGGATGTGCGCCTCTGAGTCATTCAGCGCAGGGATATAACTAAACTCCTCCCCACCGGCAGCGAGAAAGAGTGTGCGATTCTCCCTGTCGATCTCTTCGAGCGTCTCCAGACAATCCGCAGCGAAACCGGGGCAGATCACCTGAACGCGCTTCACGCCATCGCGCGCCAACTGCTGCAGGGTCTTATCGGTGTAGGGTTGCAGCCATGGTTCGCTACCGAAACGGGACTGATAGGTCAACTGCCACTCCTCCTCGCCGAGACCCAGGCGACGCACCACTTTGTCCACGGTTGCGGAACAGTGTTGAGGATAGGGATCACCCCCATCGGCGTAGCGTTGGGGAATACCGTGGAACGAGAAGAGCAGTTTCTCCGCGGCGCCGTGCTGTTTGCGGTGCAGGCGCACGCTCTCGGTCAACGCATTGACGTAATCGTCGTCGTCATAGTACCCATCGATAAAGCGCAATGCGGGAAGACGGCGTTCGTTGCGAAGCGCATCGGCGACAGCGTCGAAGGTACTCGCCGTCGTCGTTGCGGAGTATTGCGGATAGAGCGGTAGCACTAACACTTTATCCGCACCGCTCTGGCGTAACGACTCGAGGCCGGCGCTAATGGAGGGATTTCCGTAACGCATCGCAACCACCACCGGAACGTCGCTGCCGAAGCGCTGCTGGAGCCGTGCCCGCAACTGCTCGGCCTGTCGCTGGGTGATGGCCAACAGGGGAGCGCCCTCCTCACTCCACACCGATCGATAGAGCGCTGCCGATTTACGCGGCCTGGTTCGCAGCATCGCCCCGTGCAGAATCAACCACCACAGGGGACGCGGCAGATCGACCACGCGACGGTCGCTTAAAAACTCCGCCAGGTAACGACGCAGTGCAGCGGGTGTCGGGGCATCGGGCGATCCCAGGTTGGTGAGCAGAACGCCGACGGAGTGGTTCATGCGGAAAGCGCCTTTATCAATCGCGTTGTGCAATCCAGTATAGCGAGGAGGCGAAGCGTCGAACATCGCGTTATGCTTGAACTTCCTGCAGCCCTCTAAAATAGAAAAAGGATGGGGTGTTCCATGTTAGGCGTATTTCTCGATCGCGCGTCGCTGGACCTGGGTGATCTCGATTTCGGTCAACTCGAAGCCACTCTCCCCGACTGGCGTTTTTTTCCCAAAACCGCGCCTGGCGAAGTGGCCGAACGAATCGCCGATGCCAGCATAGTCGTGGTCAATAAGGTAGTGTTCGACCGCGCGCTATTGACCGACGCAACCCAATTAAAATTGGTTTGTGTCGCTGCCACCGGCACCAACAATGTGGATCTCGAGACTTGTCGCGAGTTGGGAATCCCGGTGTGCAATATCACCGCCTACAGCACACCTGCTGTCGCCCAACACGTAATGATGCTGATCCTGGCGCTCTCCACGCACCTGCTCGATTACCATCGCGACGTTCGCGGGGGCAAGTGGCAGGAGTCGGCGTTGTTCTGTTTGATGGATCGACCCATCCGCGAGTTGGGCGGAAGTACCCTGGGGATCGTCGGTTACGGAGAGCTGGGGCAGGCCGTGGCGAAGCTGGCGCAAGCCTTTGGTATGGAGGTACTGCTCGCCCAGCGCCCCGGCGGGAAGACGCAACACGGCCGCCTTACCCTGGAGGCGCTGCTACCCCAGGTGGATGTATTGACGCTTCACTGTCCCTTGAGCCCTGCGACCCGGAATCTGATAGGCGCACGCGAGTTGGCCCTGATGAAAAACGATGCGCTGCTGATCAACGCCGCGCGCGGTGGAATCGTCGACGAGCAGGCCCTGGCCACCGCCCTGCGCGAAGGCACCATCGGCGGCGCGGGAATCGATACGCTCTCGGTCGAACCTCCGCGGGAGGGTAACCCCCTACTCGATCCGACCCTACCCAACTTGATTGTCACGCCGCACAATGCCTGGGCCGCCCGGGAAGCACGCCAACGACTCACCGACCTGTTGGTGCTCAACATCCGATCGTTTCTCGACGGTAACCTGCGTAATCGCGTGGCTTAGGGGATCACGACGAACGAGTGCGGAGCGCCGGATTGACCCTGCTCCCTTTCCCGCCCAACGCTATCTTGAGCTCCCTTTTCGTTGAGAGGTGTTTTGTCGAAACGGATCAACCTCTTCGCAATACCGCCAACGGCGGCTGGCGGATAACCGGTCCGCTGCCCCATAGACCGGCGAGCCCCACGCCGATGGCGCCGAGCAGCGCCCCCCACCAGAGCAGCTGCACCTCGGGGCGATAGGCCAGACCGAGAACCTGATCGGCCAGGATCAACCCCACCAGACCTGCCGCGACCGCCGCCAACACACCAGCGAGCACGCCGAGGGTGACGAATTCACCCAAAATCCCCCAGCGCAACTGTGCCTGCCGCGCCCCCAGCGCACGCAATATGGCGCTCTCCTGCAGCCGCTCGTCGATACTGGACTGGAGCGCAGCGTAGAGCACCACCACGCCCGCCGCCAGAGTGAAGAGAAAAACGAACTCCACGGCCTGTACCACTTGATTGATGACGGCGCGCACCTGATTCAAAATCGCCTCCACATCGAACACCGTGATGCTGGGGAACGTGCGAATCAGTTCACTCAACAACGACTTGCCCTCGCCCGACAAATGGACACTCGTGACATAAGTGCCGGGTAGATCCGCCAAAACGGTCGGGGTGGTGACTAGAAAGAAGTTGACGCGGAAGTTGTCCCACTCCACCGCCCGCAGATTGGCCACCCGTACTTTCACGGGCTGATCGGCGACGCGAAACAGCAACACGTCACCCACACCGATACCGAGATTCTGCGCCATGCGCTGTTCGACGGAGATCAATGATTCGCCCGCCTCATCCTTCCGCCACCAACGTCCCGACACGATACGGTTATCCACCTGCGGCTGCTCGGCCCAGGAGAGATTGAAACCGTGGCTGACCCACCCCTGGCCCGACTCATTGAGGCGGGGCCACTGCGCTGCCGGTGTTCCGTTGATCCTCTCCAATCGAGCCCGAATCATGGGGTGGAGCGCAACGCCCGCTATCCCCTGGTCGGCGAACCACCGGCTCACCTCTTCGACCTGGCTGGGCTGAATGTTGATGAGAAAGTGATTGGGTGCATCGGGCGGAACACGCTGCTGCCACACATCGAGAAGATCGTTGCGAACCACCGAGAGCAGCAGCAACGCCATCAGCCCCAATCCAAACGCGAGTACCCGCACCACGCTGTCGGCGGAGTGCCGCGCGATTCCGGCCAGACCAAAGCGCAGCGAAACCCCGACGCGTTTCCGCAGGGGTTGCAGCATGCGCACCAGAATCCACGCGCCAACGCCCAGGAACAGCAACGTGATCGCGGTACATACCAGCAACCACGCGGTCAGCTCGATATCCCGCGAAATCCAGCCCATCAGCCCCGCTAACGCCGCAGCCCCCGCACCATAAAGCCCGAAAGCCGACAGCGGCGGTGCTCCCAGGTCGCGACGCATAACCCGCAGTGGGGGTACTTGCCGCAGCCTAACGATAGGCGGGAGCGCGAAGGAGGCGAGCGTAATCAGTCCGACGGCCATGCCAAATACGACGGGCTGCAACGAAGGGGCGGGCAGCGTACCGCCCAATAGATCGCCGAGAATGGCGACAATGCCTGCCTGACCCACATACCCCAACAGGCAACCGCTGGCGCTGACGATCAAACCCAGCGCAACCAGCTTGACGCTGTAGATCAACAGCACGGTTCGCTGGGAGGAGCCGAAACAGCGCAGCATTGCCGCAGTATCGGATTGTCGCTCCGCATGATGGCGCGCCGCCGTGGCCACCGCCACCCCGCACAGCAGAACACTGACCAATGCAGCCAGACCGAGAAACCTTCCCGCCCGATCCAGGGCGGTGCGCAGTTGGGGGCGGGCATCGCTGACGGTCTCAAAGCGCTGCCCGGCCGCAAGCTGCGGCTCCAACCAGCGCCGATACTCTTCCAGCACCCTCTCCTCCCCCGCCAGCAGGAGTCGGTAGCGCGCCCGACTACCCGGCTGAATCAATCCGGTGGCCGGTACATCTTCGATGCGCATCAACACCCGCGGTGCAATACCGAAAAAACCGGTAGCACGATCCGGCTCGTAAGCGACGATACGCTCCAAAGCGAGACTGCTCTCGCCGACATCGACACGCCCGCCCATGTTTACGCCCAACAGCCCCAGGAGGCGGTGTTCGCTCCAGACGGTACCTCGCGCCGGTGGTGCCGAAGCAGTTTGATCGGGCTGAAAGGGAGCGGCGGCCGCTCGCAGTTGACCGCGCAGTGGGTAGTTGGGCCCGACCGCTTTTATCTCCGCCAACTGTGGACGATCGGGTCCCATAACGACACTTCGAAACTCCATGATTCGTTCGGTACGCAAGCCGCGTGATCGGGCCTCGTCGCTCCAGTGGCCAGGGATGGAGGAGGAGGAGGAGGCGATGACGCGGTCCGCCGCCAGTAAAGCAACGGAACGCTGCTCGAGGGCTTTCTCGACACGATCGGTGAAAAAGCCGGTGGAACTCACCGCGCCTACCGCGACCACCAGAGCCAAGACGAGAATGCGCAGCTCGCCGGCGCGCCACTCACGAAACAGCGACTGCAAGCCGAGTCTCAATTCACGCATACAGCCTCTCCGATCAGCCGCCCACCGGCGAGTTCGAGGGTGCGATCGCAATAGCGGGTCAGAGCGGTATCGTGGGTTACCAGTACGAGCGTCGTTTCGCGCTCGCGATTGAGTTCGAACAGCAGCTCGATGACGCGTTCTCCCGTCACCTGATCCAGGTTTCCTGTCGGCTCGTCGGCAAACAGCAGGTGTGGCTGGGTGGCGAAAGCGCGAGCGATAGCGACCCGCTGTTGCTCTCCGCCGGACAACTGCAGGGGCTTATGGTCGGCGCGCCCTTCCAATCCCACGCGCGCGAGTGTCGCCATTGCCGTTTCCACCGCCCGGGCGTGACCCGCTAGCTCCAGCGGCAGAAGCACGTTTTCCAGCGCTGTTAAACCGGCAAGGAGCTGGAACAATTGAAAAACGAACCCCACCCGTTCGGCGCGCAGCGCGGCGCGTCCGTCCTCGTCCAGCGCGTTAAGATCGGTCCCCTCCAGTAAAACCCGGCCCGCGGTGGGAAGATCGAGACCGGCGAGCAGACCCAACAGCGTCGATTTACCCGATCCGGATGGTCCGACAATCGCTATCGACTCCCCTCGCGTGACGGAAAAATCGATATTCTCAAGAATCGTGAGCTCTCCGCCGGGCGCCATGACTTGCCGTCCGAGATTTTCCGCCTGCAAAATAGCTGACATGTGGCGCATTGTCCTCTGTCTGTTACTGTTGTTACCCGCCGGTGCCTCTACGGCTGCACCGACCATACTGGTTTTTGGCGACAGCCTCAGTGCCGCTTACGGCATCGATCCCCAATCGGGGTGGGTCGCATTGTTACAGAAACGGCTGACCCGGGAACGCTATCCCCATCGCGTCGTCAACGCCAGCATCAGCGGCGATACCACTCTGGGTGGTCGCGAGCGCCTGCGCTCCGCCCTGCTACGTCACCGGCCCGAGATCGTGATTCTCGAACTAGGTGGAAACGACGGCCTGCGCGCAATCGCGTTGCGTGAGATTCAAGCCAACCTTGCCGAGTTGATTCGCCTCAGCCAGAAAAACAGCGCTCGTGCTCTGGTCGTCGGCATTCGTTTGCCCCCCAATTATGGCAAACGTTATACCGAGGGGTTCCACGCCATTTACGGCCAATTGGCACAACAGTTCGGTACGGGCCTGGTCCCTTTTCTGCTGGAGGGCGTGGCGACACAACCCGGCATGATGCAACCCGACGGTATTCACCCCACCGCGGCAGCGCAACCCAGAATGGCTGAGAATGTCTGGATCCACCTCGAACCGCTGCTCGCCAAACCTTAGTTCGATGCCCGTTCCACAACCTGCTCGATGGCATCTGCTCGACCAGCTCGGGACGCGCCGTATCGAGAAGATGATCCGAAAATCGAGTCAGAACCGCTCGCCCAAGGAGCAGCCGTTGTGCTGCCGTCAATGCGGCGCGCTCGTTACCCACCGTTCGGAGAGCATCGAACAGAACGGTGCTCACTGCCACACCTTTACCAATCCACAACAGATCCGGTTCACCATCGGGTGTTTCGGTTCCGCGGACGGCTGTCGTTGCGAGGGAGGCGCCAGTACGGAACATACCTGGTTCAGCGGCTATGCGTGGCGCATTGCTCTGTGTGGCAGTTGCGGGCAACACCTGGGTTGGCGCTTCGAACGATCGACCGGCCGGTTCTTCGGCCGGATACTCGACCATTTGGTCGAGTGCGGTCACCGTTCTCAGTAATCGACCCAAAACCACGCCGAATATCGGCTACTGCGAGCCCGATCACGGATCGCGGTGGGCGATTCGGTCCAGAGTAGCCTTCCCTGGTTTCCCTGTCAGAACCGTTGAGGAATCGCCCATGACGAGCAACAGATCGCTCTTTGTCGCACTGCTTATAGCCACCCCCTTGATCGCTCCCTCGCTATCGGCGAACGAACGCCAACCGGAATCCGAACAACACGCCATGCTGGCGCCGCCGCAGGATGGGCGAATTGCGCGATCGATATTCACCACCCAGGTCATCGATCGCGAGCCGGTCAACAGCGTCACGGAACTTCGCGCCCCGGAAGAGCGCGTCTTCTACTACACCGAGCTGTTAGGACTCGCCGGACAGACCGTAACCCATCGCTGGAGTCATGATGGCCAAGTGATGGCAGAGGTCTCGTTTCGCGTGGGGGGACAGCGATGGCGCGTGTGGTCCAGTAAAAACCTGGTTCCGGGATGGGCCGGCGACTGGAAGGTTTCGGTACTCGACGAGACGGGAGAAGTACTCGGCGGGAACCGCTTCACCTACCAACCCTAATCGCTGCGACGGGCGACGCGGAATCTAAGCACTCGGCGTTTTATTGAGTCGCGCCTCGGCCCATGCTAATACCCGAGCCACGCGCGGGCGTACCAGGGCCTCGGCATCGTGGCGAGATACCCAACGAAACTCTTCGTGTTCCGGCCTGCCCAGATCGGGATTGATCGGCAGGCTGACCTCCCCCGAAGGAGCTTCGGCGAGATAGTAGCGGGCTACCTTGTTCTTCCAGTAGGGGCCGGTCTCCATATAACCCTGGCCCCAGTTGAAGCTCAGGTTACGGAGCGAGGTCTCTTCGATCACCTCTCTGCAGGCCGCCTCCAGAGGTGTCTCCCCCTCTTCCGCCAACCCCTTGGGGAAATCCCAATGTTGGTAAGCACGCAACAATAAGTAGTACCAACCGTCCTTGTGATGACGTACAACCACGATGCCAGAAGATAACGTCCTAGGGGTCATAGGCCTCTCTTGGGTTTTGTTCTGGTGACATTCTAACGTGCTTAGCCATCGGTTCGGACGTTAGCTTATCAATTCGACCGGGATGACGGGGTAGCGGTGCACTAGGGGATCGCGTCTATACTTAACTGAAAGTAGTGACTCTAACCAACTGACTATAAGGAGGTTTAATGACCAGCAGCACGCTCTCGGGAATCGAGGCCTGTGTATTTGACGCCTACGGGACACTGTTTGACGTCCATGCAGCCGCTGCCCAATGCCGAAGCGAACTGGGCGATAAGGCCGATCCGCTCTCGGTACTCTGGCGCGATAAGCAGCTGCAGTACACCTGGCTGCGCAGCCTGATGCGCCAGCACGTGGATTTCTGGCAGGTGACCGGCGACGCACTGGAACAACTGGCCATCGACGACACCGAACTGCGTGAGCGCTTGATGGGTATTTACCGAATTCTCGACGCCTATGCCGAGGTACCACGCATGCTGGAGCGACTGCGCGATGCGGGAATGAAAACGGCTATTCTCTCCAATGGTGCGCCCGCCATGCTCGACTCTGCGGTAGACAATGCGGGGATTCGCGGTCTACTCGACGCCGTGCTCTCCATCGAGTCTTGCGGTATCTACAAACCCGACCCTCAGGTCTATCAAATGGCGTCCGATCACTTCGGTGTGGTGCCGGGCGCCATCTGTTTCATGTCCTCCAATGCCTGGGATATCTGCGGTGCCGCCAGCTTCGGTTTTTCGGCGGTGTGGGTCAATCGCAGCGGGCAGCCCGCGGAACGACTCCCCGGCAATCCCGTGGCGCAGTTGACCACGCTGGAGCGACTGCCCGAGCTGTTGGGGCTCTAAATTTCCCCGCTGCCGCCCACCGGTAATTCCCCCGAGGAATCACCGTTAAAAGCAATATTTATACCCCTTATAATTAATGGAATGTTCCTGGCGAATCCCTTAGAATCTTGGCCCGCAGACGATCGGTAACCCGGTCGCTACCCGATTTCAATCACTGCTGCAGAGGATCAACCCATGAAGGTATCCGTACTTGGCGCGGCTGGCGGCATCGGCCAGCCTCTGGCGCTGCTGCTGAAAAACAGCCTCCCCGCCGGCTCCGAACTGGCGCTCTATGATGTCAATCCCGTCGTACCCGGTGTTGCGGTGGACCTGAGCCACATCCCCACCGCCGTAAGCGTAAAGGGCTACAAGGAAGACGAACTCGAAGCGGCCCTGGCCGATGCCGATATCGTCGTTATCCCGGCCGGCGTCCCGCGTAAGCCCGGTATGACCCGCGACGATCTGTTCAATGTCAATGCGGGTATCGTGAAGAACCTGGCTGCCGTCGGCGCCAAGGCTTGTCCTAACGCTTGTTGGGGTATTATTACCAATCCCGTTAACTCCACCGTACCGCTCGTTGCCGAGACGCTGAAAAAGGCCGGTGTCTCTGACCGCAATAAAGTCTTCGGTATCACTACCCTGGACGTCATTCGCTCCAACACTTTCGTTGGGGAGCTGAAAGGGAAAGATCCCGCGGAACTCAACGTCCCCGTCATCGGCGGGCACAGCGGCAACACCATTCTGCCGCTGCTCTCCCAGATCGGTATCGATTTCTCCCAGGAAGAGCTCGAGAACCTCACCCCGCGCATCCAGAATGCCGGCACCGAAGTGGTGGAGGCGAAGGCCGGTGGCGGTTCCGCAACCCTCTCCATGGGCGAAGCTGCGGCACGCTTCACCATGCAGTTGGTGGATGCACTGAACGGCAAAGAGTCGGTGGTCTGCACCTACGTACAGGTCGACGATCAACCCACCGATTTTCTCGCGCTGCCGGTTCGCTTGGGTAAGAACGGCGTCGAGGAGATTCTCTCCGCCGGCGCCCTCAGCGACTACGAGCAGAAGCTGTTCGACGAAATGATTCCGGCCCTGGAAGGTAATATCAAAAAAGGCGTGGAGTTCGCCAACAGCTAATCGAGTATCGCAGTATCAGGAAAACGCCCGGCTTACGCCGGGCGTTTTTTTTCCGGCCAATTCTCCGCACGCCGCTGATGGTTCGGGTCGGGGGTGGCGAAGACCTCGCGAATCATGTCGCAATAGTGGGTGGGTAATCCGTGCACTTCGGCCCCCGCGAGTACCAATTCCCGATACTAGTCGAAAGGAGCCAACGAACAAATCACCGGTTCGGCCGCCACATAGGTGAACGCACGCCTCTCTCCCTGCGCCTGGTCGACGATGACGGAGGCGAGGTTGTAGCCCCCCTCATAACGGTCGAGTCGCGTACGCTGCCCGGCGAGCATTTGGTAGAGCACGCCATGAACATGGTGATTCGCGCGTCCGGTAAAGTGAGCATCGGCTTTCGCCGAGCCGTCGGCACCGCGTTTTTGGAATTCGAGCCTGAACCCTTTCAACCAACCGCAGCCGACGAATCGGGCCGAGGGTACCCGCGATCGAATTCGGGGTGGCCACAAGTTGGAACCGTAGGCGAAATAGAGCAAAGAATCGGACATGACACCCATCGGATCTTCCGTTCAACCGCAACCCGTCACAAAACCGTTCGCCGCTCGGGCCAATAGTGGACAGGTTCCCATATCCTAGCACTGGAATCTGGCACTTCCGCTACTCCCAAACCATAATGGTGAACTGGAATCGGAAACCCACCGAAATCGAAAGACGAGAAAACGGACATGGTTCAAGTTTATAACGATAACTCTCTATCCATCGGACATACACCACTGGTACGACTGAACCGAATCGTGCCACCGCAAGGCGCCCGGGTACTGGGCAAAATCGAGGGCAGGAATCCCGCGTACAGCGTTAAGTGCAGAATTGGCGCAGCAATGATTTGGGACGCGGAGAAACGGGGGGCTTCTGGGTCCCGGTAAAGCGTTGATCGAGCCCACCAGCGGAAACACGGGCATCGCGCTGGCCTTCGTTGCCGCTGCCCGTGCAATACCCCTCACGCTCACCATGCCGGAAACCATGAGCGTGGAGAGACGCAAAGTGCTGAAGGCTTTTGGCGCAAACCTTATCCTCACACCCGGTGCCAAAGGTATGCCCGGCGCCATCGCAGAAGCGGAGCGCATTGCGCGGGAAAAACCCGATCGCTATGTGCTGCTCCAGCAGTTTTCCAATCCCGCCAATCCTGCCATTCACCAGCAGACCACCGGACCCGAGATCTGGGACGACACCGACGGCGATGTTGATATCCTGGTTGCCGGTGTCGGGACAGGCGGCACCCTGACCGGTATCTCGCACTACTTCGAGAAGGAGCGTAACAAACCGCTCCATTCGGTGGCGGTGGAACCGGTCACCAGCGCGGTCATCAGCCAGTACCTGGCCGGAGAAACTCCCAAGCCCGGGCCTCACAAAATACAAGGGATCGGTGTAGGTTTTATCCCGGACACGCTGGACATGGCGAGTGTCGATCAGGTTGAACAGGTGACCAATGAAGACGCTATTGCATACGCACGCCGCCTTACTCAAGAGGAGGGCATATTGGCGGGGATTTCCGGGGGTGCGGCTGCGGCTGTCGCCGTAAGACTCGCCGCGCTACCGGAGAACCGGGACAAAACCATCGTCGCCATTCTTCCCGATTCGGGGGAGCATTATCTCACCAGCGAGCTCTATCAAGATATCGAAGAATAAGCCGATCCTTCGGGACAACTGCACCGAAAAATACGCCACCGATTCATCCCACTAGCCACAGAGCAGAAACACCATGGAACGCGCGATCGAGAAAGCACTTTATGCCAGCCGCTGGTTGCTGGCACCCAGTTACCTAGGGTTGAGCATCGCGCTGTTGCTACTGGGATTTAAGTTCTTTGAAGAACTCGTGCACGTGGTGCCGATGTTGCTCACTATTTCGGAATCTGATCTGGTGCTGAAAATACTCCAATTCGTCGACATCGCGCTGGTGGGCGGATTGTTGGTGATGGTGATGTTTAGCGGCTACGAAAACTTCGTCTCCAGTATCGATATCGGCGCCGAGGAGGAGAAGCTGGGCTGGCTGGGCAACCTCGATTCCAGCTCACTGAAACAGAAGGTGGCAGCCTCCATCGTCGCCATCTCCTCCATCCACCTGTTGCAGGCGTTTCTCAACGTCAACAACTTCGACAATGAAAAACTGAAGTGGCTGGTGATCATTCACATGACCTTCGTGCTATCGGCGCTGGGTATGGTGATAATGGATCGCATGTCCACGAAGCATTGAGGCGTGTGTCGCATCCGACTCATCGAGTAATCCGAAGCGGCGAAGCGACCACTGTTGAGCTACAGACCGAGGAGTTCTATCTTTAGGGGTAAACAATAATCGATCGACTAGCCGATTGGACCTGCCGCGCTGCTATGAGCGCCCTTTGAGGGATTAAGACAAACCGATGAGCATCAAGCGCCTCGACGCGCTGTTTCGCCCCGGTTCGATTGCCGTGATCGGCGCGTCGGAGAAACCCGACAGCCTGGGCACCTACGTGATGCGCAACCTACTCTCCGGCGAGTTTGGCGGCCCGGCCCCATCATGCCGGTGAATCCCAACTACGAGTCCGTGTTGGGCGTGCTCTGTTACGAATCCATCGACCATTTACCGAAAGTCCCCTCACTCGCCATCGTCTGCACGCCACCCTGGACGATTCCCAATTTACTGATCAAGCTCGGCTCCATGGGGACCGGCGCTGCGATTCTGATGACGTCGCAGCTCGGTGACGGTAAAGACAACAACTCCTCTTCGTTTCATCAGGAGATTCTCAACGCGGCGCAGTTGACCAGTATGCGCGTTCTGGGACCCTCTTCCATGGGACTCCAGGTCCCCACTATCGGATTGAACGCCAGTTGGCTGCACGCGCAGGCGCCATCCGGAAAGCTCGCCCTGGTTTCCCAATCCAGCTCGCTCTGCGCCGGCGTTGTGGAGTGGGCGACCAACCACGGCATCGGGTTTTCCCACGTCATCTCCACGGGCACCAGCGCTGATGTGGACATCGGCGATCTGCTCGACTACTTGGGGCTACAGATCAATACGCGCGCCGTTTTGCTCTACCTGCGCGATGTGCAACAGAGCCGCAAGTTCCTCTCCGCGGCCCGGGCTCTGGCTCGCATTAAGCCGATTATTACGATTCGTGCGGGGAGGTTCTCCGATCCGGTTCCCGAGCGACTCAATCAACCGGATTTTCACGACAACGTCTTCGACGCGGCGATACGGCGCGCCGGTCTGCTGCGGGTAAACGATACCGACGAGTTGTTCGATGCCGCGGAAACCCTCACCTACGCCCAGAACCTAAGAGGTGAACGCCTGGCCATCGTGTGCAACGGCGCCGGTCCGGGTGATATGGCCGCCGATACGCTGATGGCAGGGCGCGGAAAGCTCAGCCAACTCAACGACGAAACGCTCGACCAGATCCACTCCAGCAGTTCGCGCGTTAACCCGCTGGACATCGGGCGCGATGCGGATCATCGGCGCTACACCGATACGTTGACCACGCTGCTCAAGGCTCCCGACGTGGATGCGGTCCTGGTGATGCACACTCCGACCTCCATCGCCTCGGCAGAGAAAGTCGCCCGCGAAGTCACGATAGTGGCCCGCAAGACTACCCGTAACGTACTGGCCTGCTGGTTGGGCGAGAGCGAGCGTCCTTCGGTCCGCGAGATCTTTGCCGATGCGGGGATCCCCGTTTATGCCTCTCCGGACAAAGCCGCATGCGCCTTTCTCCACCTGGTGCACTATCGACGCAACCAGGAGATGCTCCTGCAAACGCCGTCGACACCCCCGCCGAGCCAAGCCGCGGGTCGCGAAATCGCCCGGTCGGTCATCGACGATGCAGTGACCGCAGAGCAGAGCTACCTCGATGAGGTACAGAGCACCTTGGTGCTCTCCGCTTACGGCATCCACACTGCCGAAAGCGCTATTGCCCACGATGCCGACGAAGCGGTTACCGGGGCTAACCAGTTGGGCTTTCCCGTCTCCATGCGGCTCTCGTCGCCGGATATCGGTAAGCGGTTCAGCGTCGGAAACATCGCCTTCGATCTGGGCTCTGACGACGCCGTGAGGACGGCGGCCGAAAGCTACATACGCCGCTTTCGCGAGCGTTACCCGGACGACGAACTACCCGGGCTGGTCGTTCAACGCATGATCCGACGCAACGATCCGTTGGTATTGATGGCGGGAATCGCCAATCATCCGGCGTTCGGCAGGGTTATACGCCTCGGCGCGGGGGGTATCAGCAGAAACATTCACGGCGGCCCGACCATCGCCCTGCCTCCCCTGAACATGTCGCTAGCCGACGAGTTGATCGGACGCTCCGGGGTCGCGGACCTGGTGAGTAGCGCCGAAAGCCAGGGCATGAGTCGAACCGCACTCTGCTGGCTATTGGTACAGCTTTCAGAGCTCTCACTCGACCTTCCCGAAATCGAGCAGTTGGAGATCAATCCGTTGCTCATGGACAACCAGGGGATCATCGCTCTCGATGCCCGGGTCTCCATCGGGCCTTGGGATCGACAAACCCGCCACTTCGCTATTCGCCCCTACCCGGGGGAGCTGGAATCGACACTGAAGTTGCGCAACGGTCAATCCGTCGCTGTGCGCCCCATCCGACCCGAAGACGAGCCGGCTTACAAGGAGATGCTCACCCGGTTGGATGTCGAGGATCTGCGCTTACGGTTTCACGGTATCAGTAAAATGCCGCGCTCGCTGCTGGCTCAACTCATCCACATCGATTACGACCGGGAGATGGCTTTTGTCGCCACCTCCACCGACGCCGCGGGTCGCGGGGAGATCCTCGGTGTCGTCGATATCACGCCGGCCAGAGGTACTAACGAGGCTGAATTCGGGATCGTGGTGCGTTCCGATCTCAAGGGGAGCGGGCTGGGTCGCGGGCTGCTGGAGAAGATGATCGACTACAGCCGCGAGTGCGGTTTCGATACCCTCTATGGTCTCGTCATCCCCGAAAACGACGGGATGTTGAGTCTAGCAAAGCGGCTCGGATTTCGCTCTACCCCACTTTTGGACGAAGACATGATCGAGAGGTCTATCGCCCCGTGGCTGAAAAGGCGCTTGAGGCAGCACCCGTGTAGGGAGACCCTACTCCGAGTGGTAGGGTCGACTCAGCTCGTGAACCGCATCCACCAATACCGACACACGCTCCGGGTCGACATGCTGATGAATACCGTGGCCGAGATTGAAAACATGGCCGTTTCCGTGCCCAAACCGGCGCAACACATCGGCGACCTCTCCTCGGATTCGATCGGGTGATGCGTACAGCACGCAAGGATCCAGGTTCCCCTGTAGGCCCACTCGATCACCCACGCGGCGGCGCGCTTCGTCGATGTCGGTGGTCCAATCCAATCCCATGGCATCACAGCCGGTCTGCGCTATCGCTTCGAGCCATTGGCCACCGCCCTTGGTGAACAGGATGATGGGCACCCTGCGTCCCTCTGATTCACGTGTCGCGCCTGCGACGATTCTCTGCATGTACTGCAGCGAAAACTGCTCGTAATTGTGACGGCTCAATACACCTCCCCAGGTATCGAACACCATTACCGCTTGAGCCCCCGCCGCGATCTGGGAATTGAGGTAATCGACGACGGATTGGGCCAACTTCTCCAAGAGCAGATGCAAGGTATCGGGGCGATCGAACATCATTCCCTTGACATGCGCGTACTCCTTACTCGCACCGCCTTCGACCATGTAAGTGGCAAGCGTCCAGGGGCTGCCGGAGAAACCGATCAGGGGAACGCGACCGGCAAGTGCCTTGCGGATGACGCGTACCGCGTCACTGACGTAACCCAGTTCCCGTTCGGGATCGGGTATTCCTAAGGCCTCGATGGAGCGGGCATCACGGAGCGGACGCTCGAATTTGGGTCCTTCGCCTTCAGCGAAGTAGAGCCCCAAGCCCATGGCGTCGGGGATGGTCAGTATGTCGGAGAAGAGGATCGCCGCATCAAGCGGAAATCGCTCCAGTGGCTGCAGAGTGACTTCACAGGCCAGATCCGGGCTTTTGCAGAGGGTCAGAAAATCACCCGCTTTAGCACGAGTCGCCCGATATTCCGGAAGATAGCGGCCGGCTTGCCGCATTATCCAGATGGGCGTTTGATCGACTGGCTCGCGCATCAATGCGCGGAGGAAACGATCGTTCTGCAGTGACGTCATGTATACCGATCCCGGGGATAGGGGGTTGATCTCAGAGCGCGCAGGATACCGCCAGCGACATCAATAGTCGAGAAACGCTGCAACCCTATTCGGCAAGGTGCTGCCGATTTGCTCTGTAGTCGCCCAAGCTTACAACTGATCCCGGACGCTGAGAAACGTACGCGGCCATGGTTTTACGCGTCGAATCGTTTGACTCAGGCGATCGCGCGCTTGCTCCGCCGCCGATCGATTGGGGTAGGAACCATGCAGAAGGACAAACCAAGGAGCGCCTTTAAACTCGGTTTCCAGAATACTCACTGGGCCCTTCAATTTGTGGTCGGCTACGAACTCTATTAGTGCGCTCTTGTCTCTGACGCCAAACAACTGCAGCGTAAAGTACTCTTTGGGCTGCGCCGTTATCCAGGCGTGACCGCGTATACCCGGTGTCGATGGGTTACGAGCGGCATCGACCGACTCCGTTTGCTCTGGCTTTTGAATCGTGGGTTTGGGAGTTGGCGGCGCAACCGGCGGTTCCGCGGGTTCGACGGTTTCAGCGGTTTCAGCGGTTTCAGCGGTAACAGGCGTGGCAGGCCTTTCAGGCTCAGGCCGGGGTTCCGGTGGTATCGCCTCGGGGACGATTTCAGGTGCCACGCTCTCCGGTACGCTCAGTTCGGTGGAAACGAGGGGCGGAGCAGCTTCAGGGAGCGACGGCTTCTCGGGTTGTTCCACCACGGGTAATTTGCCCACTGGATGGGTACCGGTACTCCCGGTCTTGGCTCTCTCGTCGACTGTTTTCGAGGGTAGCGGAAGCTCCACCCGACCCGGTCGATCAGCGCGCACCAGTGTCGTCTCATCGCTTTCAAAAAGCGAATTGATATCATCCTGGAAAACCAGCGCGACAAGCACCAGCAGGATCACACCCGCGGCGGCCCAATGCTGCGGTTGCCCCAGTCGCCTTCTTACCGTAGCTTCCGGTTTGGCTTCCCTGGTCTCGGGGGGCTCTGCCTCCATCAGTTCCGCTGTGGCAACGATCAGTCGGCCGGGTAAGCCTTCGCTTTTCTGGTGCGCATTCTCGACGAACTCCTCGGCCAACGGTAACTGAATGCTGCTCCCCCAGCTGCTCAGCAGGTGCTCCAGAAAGGAACGGGTCTGCTCAAGGGCGAAAGGCGGTACATCTAACGTGTGAGTAATACTCTGCTCCAGCGGTTTCAGTGCCGGGGATTGGATCGTCTCTTCGAGTCCGGCTTCAGCGAACAGCAAAATACGCAGCAACTTTCCTCCGCTACCACCGAGGCCATAGAGTTTCACGATCAAATCCAGTACCGGCGCCGCCAATGCGTGCGCGTCATCCACTACCAGAAGCGCGACTCGGTCGTTCTTCCTCAGGATCTCCAACTGCTGAACCAGCGCACGCTCCAGCTGCTCAAGCGAAGCATGAGGCAGATCCAGATTGATCTGTTGAGCCAACAGAGTGAGAAACTGATCCCGGGTGGTTAAAGGGGTGGCATCAATACGGCAAATCACCCACTCCTCACGGGCCGCCAATAACAACTGTTCCAGAAGCGCTGACTTCCCCGCGCCATGAGGGCCTTTGACGACCAACAACAGATCAGCGTATTCAACCAAATGCTGTAACAGATCCAAACGTTGCCGAAGCGAAGGATCGGCGAAGTAAGGGGTCTGCAGACTCCCCGGATGACTGGTATTTGGCTGTGCCACGGTCAATGAATCGAGTTGAGTACTCATCCGTGCGGGTCGTCTCCCGCCATGAATACTACACGATAACCCCGCTTTAACTGCTGGTCACGCGCTTTGAACAACGCCTCCTGGGCTTGATCAAGGCCTCGGTAGTGATTCTTTTTCACGCGCCCCGAAGATCCCTGGTATCCCCATTCCCGCACGAGCAGCCAACCGCCGAGGAGATCCGATTGTAACATGAGGTGATAAAAACGCATGTTTTCAGCACCGCTCACGGGGGTCTGCATATAGATACGCATGATTTGTGCTAAGAAACCGTCCTGGCTCCCAAGAGTCGATCGTATTCGATAGTGGCGTAGCGATCCGTCATCCCGGCTATATAGTCTGTCACCACTCTGGCTGATCCGCTTTCGTTTTCATCGTATTTGCTGTTCAGTGAACGTTGATACTCGGGTTCGGGTAACAATTGCGGACTCGCCACGAAAGCGTCGTAGAGAAACTCCAGGATTTTCTGCGCCTCCGCGCGCATGGCGTTAATGCGCTCATGATTATACAAATGGCGGTACAGAAATGCCTTTACCTCGTGTATCTCCGCCTCTACCGGTTCACTGTGCCCTATCAACGGTGTGGGATAGCGGCGCACTGCGTCGGGATCAGAAGGTGCCGCGTCGGAGAGTAGGTTGCGGGAATAGTCGATAACATCGGTAACCAAGTAACCGACCAAGCGTCTCATGGATTCGTGAATCACGCGCCGCGTCGTCAAGTCCGGATACTGTCTCGTGACGCTCGTGTAGATCTTTGCAAATGGTTTCATCTCTCTAACTTGATCAATTGTAATCAAATTGGCGCGTAAACCATCGTCGATATCGTGGCAGACATAGGTGATTTCGTCCGCCAAGTTGACTAACTGAGCTTCTAAGCTGGGCTGTTGCTTGTTCAAAAACCTGGCACCCAACTCGCCAAGCGCTTTTGCCCGTTTCAACGAGCAGTGTTTGAGAATGCCCTCTCTGGATTCGAAGGTCAGATTGAGACCGGAAAACGCTGCATAACGCTCCTCCAGCTCGTCGACAACACGAAGGGATTGAAGGTTGTGCTCAAATCCACCGTGCTCCCGACAGCACCGGTTGAGGATATCTTGACCCGCGTGTCCAAAGGGAGGATGGCCTAAATCGTGAGCGAGCGCGATGGTTTCGGTTAGATCCTCATTGAGTTTGAGTGCGCGAGCGATCGAGCGGGAGACCTGGGCGACTTCAATGGAGTGGGTCAGGCGAGTCCGGAAAAGGTCACCTTCATGGTTTACGAAAACTTGCGTTTTGTACTCTAGTCGGCGAAACGCCGCAGAGTGCAGAGCTATAACTGAATCGGGTGTTTAAAGAATGTGAAAAATAGCGGTGTATCTGGTTGATGGGTAGTCGCCAAACCAATCACTCAACCAACAGGGATACACCGCTATGAAGAAAGAGAATAACGTTGTTGCGTTTTCAGGTCGACAGGAACTCACTGATGGCCTGACTGAATTACTGAGAACAGGGGCAGTTCAGCTGATTCAGCAAGCAGTAGAAGCGGAGTTGGCCGGATTTATGGAACAGTTTTCAGCTCGCTTACTGGAAG
>Ga0209679_1000065_pt1 | contig 54124 bp, 44 predicted proteins | sample WorMetHEROISLAND_4_FD_187408 | JGI IMG/M metagenome (GOLD analysis project Ga0209679, IMG submission 187408) | Marine gutless worms symbiont microbial communities from Max Planck institute for Marine Microbiology, Germany - Olavius sp. 2 HERON... ...
CAGTGGGGACAACCCACACCATCGGGCCAACGGCGCCCTTCGAGATAGAGTCGCGCCGACTCCTGATCGGGGAAAATCTCGAAGAGAGGGAAGGTACTGATCGTGGATTTGCTCATGACGCACTCCCTCTTGCCACTCAGGATACGGTGACGAAATTGGTGGAGTCAAGTATATAAATCCCAAATTTTATGACAACCTAAACACCTACACGGGTGAGACAGGCACCGACGGGGTGGTTCGGGTGGCTGCCGCCAATCTCAGTAGTACGCGTGTCAGGCTGCAACAGGTGGAGGTAACCAAGAGTCGCGGCGGCGACTACTCGGCCAGCGAGCTGGTTCTCGAAGATGGAGAGGCGGTAACGCACTCACCCAAAACGGCGCTGCGTGTCATATCGGGTAGAGCCCACTCGGGTAAGGAGATGGGCATTATGCGCAGTGTTAAATCACGAGCTGGTGTTCGCAGGGATAGCGAAACCGTAAACGCCATCGTGGAGTGCTTTAAGGTGACCAACCGTCGCGAGTACACAGCGCTATGCAAGCGGTTTGATGCCGAGACCGCGCAGATCCAGGAGAACGAACGCAAAGAGGTTGAAACCCGCATGCTGCTGCCCGATAACTTTTTCATCCACGATCGCTACTCGATGGTGATCTTTCGGGTGCGCGATGAAGCGGGTCATGTGGTAGGTGATTTCGACTTGACCCTGACGGCGGGGCCCAACAACGACCCGAACCACCTTCCCAAAGGATTCGCCATCGATCGCCAGGCCAACAAGCGGGACGGGGGAACACTCACCTATTACTTCAACTGAGACGTGATGTCGGGCTGCACGGAGGTGAGTCACGATGGCAAGGTATTGCGCCCGGCAAGCCCCGGAGCCCAGGGGTTAGGGGTGCGTATCGATCCACGACCCACCGAGGGTTTCGTTCACTACCTACCGTGTGAGATCAGCGCGTCGACGCAGTTGTTGAAGAATGTCTTGATACCCAATCAGACAACGCTGGTCGATATCACGTTGAGGCGGGTCGTGCGTCGCGGTGTCTTCGAGTTGGACCAGGGTGTGGCGCAGCGGAGTTTTAAGAAAATCCGGCCTGGGGCGCCACTCTAATCACCGCGTTGGGGTATTGAGGGGAAGGATTCGAGGGAGTCGTTGCGGTGAGCGGTGAACGAGATTTAATGGTGGCGCGTCTGGCGGCCGCCTATCGACAGGGTCGCTTGGTACCGTTTCTGGGCGCCGGAATGAGCGTACCGGCCTGTCCTGGGTGGGAAGACTTTATCGATGAGTTGGAGCGGCAGGCATTCGGCCGTAAACAGCACAGCAAGTCCGGTGAGAACAATCCCGAGGAGTGGATTCGGCGCGCCAATAACGCGGTGCGTCACCTGCGTTTGCGGGGTGATCCGGCGTTGGATAAGGCGGTATACAACGCGCTTCAATTGAAGGCATCCGAGAAAGCACCCGAGCAGACCCAGACACTGGCGAAGGTCTATTGGCCGCTAACGCTCACCAGTAATTACGATGATCTTTTCTATCGCAGTTGGAATCGTACCCATGCTGATGTGAGTACGCCTCTCAGGGTGCTGGGGCGCTCCCCGGTGGACTGCCGTCAGGTTCTGGCCTCGCTGAATTCATCGCGGCCTCCGATCCTGTGGGCATTGCAGGGGTATGTCGGCGGAATGAGCGGACCGGGGCTCCGTGAACTACGTCGAGCCTCAGCCATCCGAAACCTGACCGAGGAGAGTATCTGGACAAATCTGGAAGGCGGCGCCGCCGAAGCGCAGGCGATGCAGGAGGATATCAAGGCAGCGGTGGCGCTCAAACGTGGCGAGTTGAGGCGGCAACTGGTCGTTGGGCACGAAGAGTATCGGCGGGTGGCGTTTACCGAGCCGCAGTTTCGGCGAGCGTTTGCCGAGGTGTTTCGATCGCGCAGTTTTCTGTTCGTGGGATCCGGTCTTGCGGATCAGTATCTCCTCAACCTGTTCGGCGAGGCGTTGGAGATTTTCGGCTCCAGCCCGTTTCCGCATTACGCACTGGTGAAGAGGGGATCGACCGATCCCGACTTTTTGCGCAGTCGGTTGAATACCTTTGTCTACGAATATGGCGATCACGGTGATCTTCCCGGCATCCTCAACGAGCTTCATCAGACGCTGGAAGACAGATCTGCGTTGGTGGGGACTTGGAGTTACTCCGTGGCCACCTCGGTACGTTCGCGCCAGGAGCGCAAGGCATCGGATATTCATCTCGTTAGGGGTGATCTCCCGGAACCGCAACCCCAGGAGTGTCTGGCGGTGGGTGTCCGCGTGATGGCGGACAGAAAAATCGCCATGGGATCACACGAACAAGAGCTGTTTCGGCGTATGGGTTGCCTGCGGCAGGTGCGAAATACGGAGTTCCCCAAAAAAGGTGACTCGCTGCGCGTCGTGGACCAACCACTCTATCTTTACGCCATCTCCTCGCTCGAGGGGCAGCCTGATTTGCGGCGGTTTTCACGCGCCATCACCGATTTGTTGGATCAAGTGGATCCCAATGAATTTACCGTAATCAGAACCAAGCTGCCGTTCCCGGAACGAAAAAACGCCAAAACGTTTCTGGCTAAGATGTTTTCGTTTGCTGGTCGGCTCACCCGGATGCTGCAGGGCGAGTTTCCGCTCCGTTTTTGGCTGATGGAGATAATCAGGGCTTACGGGCAATGGCGGCGAGCAAAGGGCGATCAAGGGCTTTTGGAATTGGCTGTCCACTTGACCGATCCGGGCGTACTGTTCGATATGACCACCGGTCGAATCGATCCCCTTGAGTTGCTGATGTGTGATGACCTGCGATTTACCGTTGAAGTGGAGCACAACGCGAATACGCTGGTTAGCGAGAGTTATCAGTGTCGTGGCCGCGTTACCCTACGAGAACTGGCGGAGGCGATGCGCATACTACGCTCCACCGACACGCGCCAGGCTCCCAGGCAGTGGCTGGTGGAGGTCGATCCTTCACCGACGGGGTTTCCCCACATTAGATCGTTGGCAGCAGGCGCGCAGTCAGCGGGGTTGGATACTGCACTATCCGATTTGGGCGTCGTGACCGATTGCGTGCTCAGGTTCGTGCGTATACCTACCGCGAATGTGACAAAAGAGAGGGTAGCGACAAGCAGCAAAAAGAAATCCCAGTCCAAGAAACCGACCGACAAGAAGAAGAGTACGACGAAGGGTAAGGGGTCACCGCGAAAAAAGAGGGCGAAACAACAAACCTCAACGAAGAAAAAGCGTACCAGTCAGTAGCGGCTACAGTACCACTGCCTGTTTCATAGGGTATGAGCTGGTAGGCGGCGATTTGAAGGCTATGCTTTAGGAAATCCCTTTTTGGGGTGGTTTGCCCTATGTCCTATCCGAAGCTGCTTGGCGTCAAAGCAGAACCCGCCGAACCCCTGTGGAAACGCGCGCCCACTCGTGGCGATGATGGTCAGCCGTTGAGTGATTTCATGATGTTGATACCGGGTATGCGCCACTGGCCGGGATGGCGTCGACAATCTGCGCTGGAGGCGATTTACGAAGTCTTGAATCAGTATCGAAACGTGGTGGTCTTTGCCGACATGAACGTGCGTCTTAACTTGCTGTGGGTAAGCGTGCGCGCTGTTCCCGGGATTTGCATGGAGCTGCCCATTGCACTACGCGCAAGGGTTCCCCAGGCCAAGTTGGTTTCCCATAGGGCGTCGTGAAAAATCGAATTATGCTATTGCTACTTTCACTTGGCCTGTATGGCGAAGCGGCTTTGTGGGAAGTATTTGCTGAGTATCTTCTCTTCGAATTCATCGACGGGTAGCGGCATGCTCAGGTAGTATCCCTGGATGTAGTCGCAATTTAAGTTGGAAAGAAACAGTCGCTGCTCCTCCGTTTCCACTCCCTCCGCTATCACTTTAAGTCGTAAGCTTTGCGCAAGTGCGATTATCTCTGAAACGATAGCGGCATCGTCTGCATCGGTGGTCATATCCCGAGTAAATCCACGGTCTATCTTGAGCACGTCCACCGGGAATCGCTTGAGGTAACTGAGCGACGAATAGCCTGTTCCGAAGTCGTCAATGGCCAGTCCTACTCCTATGTCTTTGAGCTCTTGAAGTGTACTAATGGTATCGCGCGCATGTTCCATCAAAACGCTTTCCGTGATCTCCAGTACCAGGTGCTTAGGATCCAGGCCGGTCTCTCTCAACACGGTTTTGAGTGTGTCGGGCAGCTGCCCCTTTTGAAGTTGCCGCCCGGAGATATTCACCGCAATGCGAAAATCAGCCACATTATTCGATAACCACCGTTTGGTTTGTCTACAATTCTCCCGTAGCACCCATTCGCCTATGGCGCCGATCAGGCCGGTCTCTTCCGCCACAGGAATAAACTCCATGGGTGGCACCAACCCTCTTTTGGGGTGCTCCCAACGTACCAATGCTTCGGCAGAAGTCATCACGCCGGATTCTGTCAGTGCACAGGGCTGGAAGTAGACTAAAAACTCATCTCGCTCCAGGGCGCGGCGAAGCTCGCCTTCCATCCTGAGTTGATGAGAGACTTTGGTCTCCATGCTGGCTTCGTAGAACTCGAATCCGGAGCCGTGCTGTTTGGCGCGATACATGGCGGTATCGGCGTGTCGAAGCAGTGTGCTTACATCCGTACCATCATTGGGGTAAACAGAGATGCCGATACTCGCAGATACGAAAATCTCGTTACTGTCGATATCAAAGGGTGTGCCCAGTGCGCGACAGATCTTCTGCGCGACGGAGACGGCTGATGAGGGTGATGAAAGGCTGTCTACGACGATAGTGAATTCGTCCCCTCCCAGGCGTGCGACGCAATCACCCGAGCGCACGCAATTGGATATGCGTTTTGCAACTGATTTTAATAAGCGATCCCCGATCTCATGACCCAGTGTGTCATTGACGTTCTTAAACCTGTCCAGATCGAGAAACAGTACGGCCAGCGAGTGCCCGCTGACTTCCGCCTGCTCAATGGAGCCGTTTAGATAGTCGTTGAACATGATTCTATTGGGCAGGCCCGTGAGGACGTCGTTGTACGCGAGATGTCGCACGTTTTGCTCTGCGCAGGTCGCTTCGACGACGCGCTTGATGCGTTGATTGACCACGGCCAGGTGAATGGGCTTGGTGATGTAGTCGCTGGCACCGGCGGCAAACGCCCTTTCTATGGATTGCTTGCTTTCCAGTGTCGTACTCATCAGGACAGGAATATCACTACCTTGGGTGGTCTCTTTCAGTTTCGTGCAGGCCGTGAATCTGTCCATCACCGGCATGACCGCATCCATCAGAATGACATCGGGATTAAGTCGGCCGACTAGCGCGAGCGCTTGTGCGCCGTCACTTGCCTCTTCAACTTGGAAGCCACCGCGTTGGAGAGCGAATCGCAGTGCGGATCTCGTGCTTCGGTCGTCGTCGACTATCAATACCAGCGCGCCTTCGCTGCTCATCTCTATTGGGCGCCCGAGATCCTGCTGAACCTCGTCGATCAGAGCATCTCTAACGATGGAGAACTGCTCGCTCAAGTTCCTTTGAAACTCCTCAGCGCGATCGCTAAACTCGGTTTGAGTCGTGGACTCGATCTCTTTGGCGATGCTAGCCAACCGCGTCGCACCCAAGTTACCCCCTGTGCCGCGAATCGCATGGGCGATACGGCGAATCTCATCATGGCTGCCAGCCGCTGTCGCCTCTTCCAATTCCTGTAGATAACCCGGCATGTCTTCCAAAAACGGCTGGATGGCTTGAATGATATTTTCACCCAACGCTTCACGCAGTTTGGAGAATGTCTTGGAATCGATGGGATTTGCCGAGTACTGTTCGGCCGGCTCTTCAATTTGAGGCAAATTCTCTTCTTTTGCGGACTCGGCAGAGATGAATCCAGGTATCCAGCCCTGTAGTTTGGATGCGAGGCCGCTCCGCGTCAGCGGTTTGGCGAGATGATCGTCCATTCCCAAAGCGAGGCATCGATCGATGTCCTCGGGTTGATTGTTGGCCGTCATCGCGATGATAGGCGTGGGGTGAGGCGAGTCGATTTCCAGCTTCCGCATCAGGCCGGCGGCTTCATATCCATCCATCTCGGGCATGCTGCAGTCCAGTAAAACCGCGTCCCACTCGCCCTTGGAAAAGGCGTGGACGGCATCCTTTCCGTTCTCCGCTTCGGTGGTTTCACAACCGAGCATTCCCAACATTCCGTGAGCAACTGCCAAATTGGTTCGGCTATCGTCGACAACGAGAATTCTAAACGAACGATGTCCACGGGTCGGCAACGAAGGTGAGCCAATGTTCCTGGCTGTATCTTCCTGGCCGGGAGCAACTATGGATTGCAGACATTTCGCCAAGCGTTCGATCCTGAGTGGTTTGGGTAGGTGAGAGTCGGCACTCACGGTGGTGGCGATTGCATGGCTACCACGATGCCCCATAACGACTAAACGCGGTTCACCAAACTGACCGGAACTTCTCAAATGACCGGGCAAGTCACCATACGCAGCGGTCGTGAAACCGGCGTCCAAGACGACTGTGCCAAAGGGGGATCCTGTCTGGAAAGAAGAGCGTAGTGCCCGTAACGCCTGATTGGTATCCGAAACAATCTCATGTTCGACACCCAGACTATGTAGCGACTGCGCCAGAAAAAGCCTGCAGATCTGACTATCGTCGACGACAAGTACGCGATTGTTTTGGGCATCGATCGTGAGGCGTGGTGCTTCGTTACCTGCTTCCCACGACTCTAGGGGTAGTGTGAACCAGAAGTCGCTACTCAGATTCTGCTGTGACTGGACACCGATTTCACCTCCCATCAGGAGAACGAGTTGCTTGCTTATCGACAAACCGAGCCCTGAGCCGCCATAACGTTTTGTCGTTGACGTATCGCCTTGGGTAAAGGAGTCGAAGATTCTGCCTCTTACCTCGTCGGTCACACCGATACCGGTATCGCTGATCTCGAACCGCAAATAGCGCTTTTTATCAGGATGCGTGACCGAGGAAACGTTGACGGAAACCTCGCCGCTTTCGGTGAATTTAATGGCGTTCCCCACCAGGTCAACCAATATCTGGCGTAGAAGGCGGGTATCTCCTTTCACGCCCATCGGTGTCTCGGGTGTGACGATGTAGCCGATTTCTAACCCTTTTTGGTAGGCCTCCTGAGCCAACAGGTCCAGGATATCTTCAATGAGTTGACGAACTATGAACCCATCTTTCTCGATTTGAATTTTGCCGGCTTCCAGTTTGGAAAAATCCAAAATGTTGTTGATCAGGTCGAGAAGATACTGTGCGGAGTCCCATGCGATTTCGACAAATTGATGCTGTTTTTCGGGTAACTTGGTTGCCATGAGCATATCGAGTGTGCCCACTACGCCATTGAGTGGTGTTCGAATTTCATGGCTCATGGTCGCTGCGAATTCCGCCTTTAAGCGTGCAAACTGAAGGGCCTCGTCGCGGGCGCGCCTTAACTCCTTTTCGCGGTCTTCAATGAAGGCCATCATGCTGTTGAAGGCATGCGCCACGTCGGAGATATCTTTGGGACCGGTTATCTCCGCCCGTATATTGGTTTCACCTCTTTCGGCTTGCGCCATGGAGTGCGATAACTCTGTCAGGGGTCGCGTCATACGACCGGCGAGCAGCCGAATCGCCAAGAGAAAAACCAACAGAAAGAACCCGGCAATCGTAAGATTGACGATGAAGACATCCGTCATCATTCGCCGCAGAGTCTCCTTGCTTTGGATGACGCGAACGTAACCAAGAAGTTCGCTTTCGGGTTCGGCCAGGCTGAACGGGGATGTTTCACTGTCTCCGGAAACCACGGGTGCGACGAAGTGCCAGGAGTTATCTCCTTCCAGTTCAAGATAGGCGTTCGGAGAAGATTCACTGTTGCGCTCGGGGTTTGCATCAGCGGTCATTTCTGCTTCCGCTCCTTCGGTCACGAGGGGGCGCCCGTCCGAGCGTAATATCTCCACACGGGTTACATCCGGAAAAGTGAGCGTTAGCGCGACCGCATCTTTGGCGTTTTCTTGGGAATCGTACAGGAGCGCGAGTCGACTCTGCCGCGAAAGGCTCTCGGCAATCCTGATACCTTGCTCCACGAGTGTGGCGCGAATCTGACGTGCTCCTTGCCAGGCGCTACCCAACGAAGAGAATAGAGTGAGAAGGGTGACGCCCACTACGATGGAAAACAGCAGTTGCTGTCTAAAGGGCGTATTTCTCATTAAGCGTTTGGCTTTGTTCATGGCATCACTAAGTCCATACGTCCCTCAGGGTTGCGGAAAAACAAGATCGAAATCTTGTTGATCGCGATAACTTAGGGCTAATCCCAAATGGCTTGCAGTTCTTACGTTGACCGCGGTTAATACGCTTTTTAGGGGGAAGACAACTCCTTTTGTGATGTTGGGTTTTTTGAGTATATTTAGCGCGATACTCCCTAGCTGTTTACCAAGCTCCTTGTTGTTGGGATAAAGGGAAAACAGCGCGCCACGCTTGACATGAACTACACTGCTGGAAAACAGTGCGATCGACTTTTTCCATGCCTGTTCCAAAATGAAGGCGAGTATCGCGGCATCATTAACGGTGGTAGAGTCTTGCGGTAGCCAAAGTGCATCATGTTTTGGATCGATATCGTCAAGAATCTCTTTGTAGTATCCAAAAGCAGATTTGATATCGTTTGCGTCAAAAGCAACCAGTTCGATATTTCGACTGGCCGCCGATCGTTTTGCGATATCCAGTAACCATTGGTTTTGTCTCGAGTTATAGACGACGAAAACGCGCCCTATGCTTGGCGCCATTTTGGTTAACTGCGAGAACAGTAGATCGGGGTCCGGTGCAAGGCTTACTACCGAGATGGCTTCCGTGTTTTTCTGTGGAGCCCAGATAACACCTCCAGCCACAATGCGAGAGTCACTGTCGAGCGTGGAAGCTACCTTGAGTCCATTGCGCCCGAGCGCGACGATAACGCCAATTCTGTAGCGTCGAAGATCGTCTTCGAGGCTTTTCGTATCGATACCTTTGTTTATAGCGTAGCCGAGTACGCGGCTCTGTAGCGCATCTTCAATGCCGCCGATAATGTTGGTGAATATACTTCGATAAGGTTCGCCGATATCCGGATAGATCACCGCGACCTTATAACTTTTCTGGTTGTTTTCCGAACTCACCAATCGCCACCCATTTGACGGGTGAGAGCTAATGTTAGCGACGTTTTTTGAATCGGGTTGGGGAGCGGAAAACGCTGTGGTGGTAAAAGAGATTAGCGAGAAGAAGAGTGCTCCAAGCACAGCGAGAATTCCACACTTGCAGCGGAATAACTTCCCAGCGAAAATCGCAATCCGTTTGCGTTGCACAAGTATCCCCTAGTCGAATCGATAGATTGCTTCGGCAAAAATGGAGCGACCAGGCAGAGGGAGGTCTTCAGGAATCAGGCCGGGAGCGGGGCTTGGTTCGCGAGCATCTTCATCAAATATGTTTCGAACGCTAAAGCTATAGTCCCACCCATTCGATCGATTGTTCGTTCTAATGGTCAAATCAACTAACAGGTAATCGCCAAGCTTGCTCCTGGTATCATTGGGTTCGCGCTTCCGATCGCCAACCCAATTCAATTGAGCGCTTGCAGACCAACGCGGTGAAAAACGCCAATCCCCCCGAAGATAGATCTGATGATTGGGCGCTAGACCGGCATCCTTTCCAGTGGCTTTGTCAGTGGATTCCTGGTATGCGTAGCTACCTTGCAGTTGGATCGTCTTCGTAGCATACCAGGTCAACTCCACTTCCAAACCCTTACCGGTTTGTTTTCCGGTATTTTGTGTTGTTGAGCCTGTGAGCGGATCGGTATTGGGCACGGCTCGAATAATGTCTTCCATTTCGTAGCGGAAGATATTGAAGTTGACCTGCCAATCATTCTGGGGTTGCCAAGATATTGCCGCTTCAAGCGTTTCAATCTCTTCCGCTTTCAGAGCGGGATTTCCCTGAAGAACCGGATTGTTGATGTTGTAGAGCTCAGAAAAGGATGGAGCTCGAAACGCTTCTCCATAGAGGAGTTTTGCCGTCAAGTTGTAGGCGGCTTCCCATACCAGCGCCAAGCGGGGATTGGTCGTGGTGCCGAAGTCCGAATAATCATCATGTCTAAGCCCCGCTGTCAGCGTCCAGTCGTTGGCAAATCCCCATTCGTCCTGTACATAAAGGTACTTATTGGTACGTTTGTGCGGAACGATGAACGGTGCGGTCCCGGTGACATCGACAATCGAACCGAGCGGAAAGGGTACATAGCCTGTACCGGGGACAAATGTCAGTTGGTAGTTTCTGGTTTCTCGTATCTTGTAGAGGTCGGATACTTCGTATCCCGCCCCGACGCGTACTCGATGCTCCTGAAAACCCGTATAGAAGGCAGAGGCGGACAATCTATCGTGACGCTCCCATTTGTAGGGATTACCGATAACACCGTTGGGAAACGCCCCTCCGAGAACGGTTCCCGGTGGGAAAAGAAACAGATCGGAGCGCTCATTGTAGTACATGTAACCCGCTTGCAGGGTCACATCCCAGTTTTGCGAGAATTTCGGATCGTGATAAGTGAGATCCGCGGTTAACCGTTTGCTCGAGTTTTCTCCGTTGGGATCCAATGCTTGTGAGGCGCCCGCACCTGAGCCGACATCGTCGCGCAGTTTGTAGGCAGCCCTAAATATCCAATTGTTCTTCGATAACTCCAGCTGTCCGTCTATCGACTCTGTCTCTGTGTTCACCGGGCCGGGTGCAAGAGAAGCGCTAGATCCTAGCGCAATGTTGTTGGCGGTTTGCGCATCTCGCGCAACGATTCCATCAATACCGTCCGTATCGCCGGCCTGCAGGTAAACAGCGGTATCGAGGCTTCCCCATTTTCCGCCGTGTAGTGCCCAAGATTCGATAGTGTTGTGCGTTCCAGCCCGCGCGCCCACTTACGTGCCAGCGATATCCTGAGCGGACTTGGTGATGATATTGATGACGCCGGAGAACGCGTCTGCACCGTACAGGGCGGAGCCTGGGCCGCGTATTGCCTCGATACGTTCAATGTTCTCAATAGGAAACCCTCCCCAAACGATGCCCCGATCTCCGGAAAAAGCGGTTTTCGTGGCGATACCGTTCACCAACATCAGTACTTGCGGATTGACCAGTGTTTGGCGAATACCGCGAATCGTGTATACCGGGGCATAGGCAGCGGGTGATACGGAGACATGAAGGCCGGGAACGGTTTCTAGCACTTCATCTAAATCGCGCGCACCTATCCTCTCGATATCTGTCGCGGTTATCACGGTTGCGATGGCAGGGGCGCGGGTGATGGGGAGCCGAGAGCCAGTAGCGATAGAGACAAACGACTTGTCACCGTAGGCGAGCGATAACTCCTCATCGAGGATCACTTGGCTATAGGCGATGTTCGACAGCCCAACAGTGGCCGCCAAGCAAATCAATCTTCCCAAATTTCTGTACATCATATCTATCCTAATTTGGAAAAACCGTTCTGCTCAGACGAATGATAAAAAGACGAACGCTACGATTTCTCATGAAGGTTCACGCAGGTGCAGGTTCCGTATTCCATGGGCGCTTTGGTACGCCGAGATAACGTATGTCTGAGCAAGCGACGGGAAACGTGCTCCCGATAGGTTTTTCCCGGGCTTCCGTATAACACGGAGGCATACCAGCCATGAAAGCGGGAAAGACAAACTGGTAGAGCTCGCTTGGCGATAGGCCCATATCCGACATAAGGGCCGCGGACACCGCAGCGTAGTTGATGCGCAGCCGCCATCGGCCGTTCTTGAGCAACTCATCGATGGAGAGGGCGATCTTTAAAAACGGTCCGTCTGCGTATCCCAGTTTCTCTGCGAGCTCGGGTATCGGGGCGATCCTTTCGTCTCCGGACGCGACGGGTCGTCCATATCCAGCCAGGCTCCTGCGTGTTTTTAACTCGTGTACAACACAGGTTTCAATGGATTCGCCTTGTTCGATTCGGTCTTTCAGTGAACGAAAAAAAGTGCCCGCCCGAATCATGACGTTATGTCCGTATATACTCGCCTCCGACACCGCCAACGCGCCAGATACCGCGAGACTGCCGGTGCTCCTGGTGCTGCCCGCTAACGCGGCTACACGGTTATTCCATATTCGAGAATCCGGATAGCTTGTATAGGTCCAGATCGCTTGTAGAAGCTCCAATTGATCCGCGCTGAATCGCCGTCCCGTGATCCCGAAAAGATAGAGCTCGAACCAGCTCAATTCTTTGAGTTCGGTATGCAAATTGTGGCTGCGGAAAATGGCATGACTGCCAGGAAAGCAGGCGCCCATACGGGTTTTGTGAACGCCTGCATAGCGTGCAGTAGTTCTGGACCTTTCATGGGCATCTCGCTTGTTGTTCTTTATTCCAACTCTACTGGGTAAAACGGGAACTTCTTGTGGCCGTAACCACGCTGTTCCAGCGCATGCGCGGCAGCACCTGGGAGTCGCAATACTAAATGCATCATCTCTCCTTGTTCGGGCGCGAAACCCAGTTCCGTATAGGCGGCAGCGGCGATACCCGAAAGTGCGAGTGGTATCTGAGCTGTACGCTCAAGTTCTTTGCGATGCGACTTCAACCAAGACAGCCGAGAATCTGGGCATTTATCGGCGAGTCTGTCCAATACTTGAACAACGGAGGTGGGAGTGGAAACTCCATGGGGATCGAACCCCGGCGCGTGCTCCGGTTGGGGCCATCCCGATATCCCGCACGCCGGGGGCGCGGCCAGATAGTCGTGCCATTTTTCGATATCCACGCCACAGCTCTCCCAACCCTCCATGGCCAGGTAGATCTCGCGCCCCCCCGATAGCTGTCCGCCCCCAACCGCGAGTGCCGCCATCAGGCAGGAGGCTGATACCGATCCTCCCACACCCCCGCACATGGCGGCGTGAACTGACGGGTCTCGGGGGCCGGGATTGGCCAGCACGATGGCGAGCGCCTCCAGCAGATCGGCTTGTCCGGCCGTTGGTGCTTCGCCTTGAAAAAGGAGAAAGAGCATGTTCACCCAACGGGCGTTGGCCACCATATCTCCATAGACATCGTATCCGTGACAGTAAGCTTTTTTTGTCGCGAACGGGTTGTCGTTGTCGGGCTCGGGTTCCTCCAACCAAATACGGGTTTGAATGGATTGGGAAGTCATTGTGGAAAACTCCCTAACGAGGGTTACTGGGGATGCGCTTTCAGATACCCGGTGCGCACCAGATGGAGATATGAATTAGTGCGCTGGCGCCTCCGGCCGCGACACCACTATCGGCCAATTCCCTGAGGCGTTTGCGCTCGGGTTCGAAGCCAACCAAAAAGGGATCCAGAAACCCCAACGCGAGGTTAACCGGACTCCTTAGTGAGCATCTTTACCCTCGCTCCCATCGGGGGGCACTCCTCCGGGTCGATTCGCACATCCAGAAGTGTCGGTCCCTTCTTCGAACAAATGGCATCGATATCAAGTGCTTGTAAATCTTGCGGCGAGTTGATGACAAAACCCTCTGCGCCCAGAGAGCGCGCAAGTGCCGCGAAATCACTTTGTGGTAGTTCGGTACCCACATGCTCGGCACTACCCAGCCGTTGACCATGTTTGACCATCCCGTATCCACCATCGTTGAGTACCACGAACACCACCGAGAGCCGCTGTCGAACGGCCGTGGATATCTCTTGCCCGCTCATCAGCATTGAGCCGTCACCCGTGAGGCAAACCACCGGTGAATCGGGGAATCCCAGGGCCGCGCCGACCGAGGCGCCGATCGCCCAGCCCATGGAGGAGAAGGTCACGCTGGTTCTGAATACGAAATCGTTCCGGCGGCGCCGTCCGCTGCGTCGCCCTGGTACGGAGCGTCGGCGGCTTTCGATACGCCTGTCGTAGGGGTGCAAGTAGTGAACCCCCCAGGCAATGCTTGCTCCGGTATCGGCGAACCAGCGGGTCTGCGGCGGGAATAACCGCGTCAAATCCGTCATCAACCGCTGGGGCTTTATCGGTTCGGAATCATCGGTGCATTTCTCGGGTTCGTCGAGGATGAAGGCAGGAAGCGCGTGATCCGGGGACTCTTTGGCAGGCGCTTGCTCCCGAGCGGCTGCCGCAGGTTCTTCCACCGAGCTGTCAAGAATCTCGAGCAGTCGGGAGAAGATGGTACGGATACTGCCGCGTACGTGCATGCGAGCCATGGGGGAGCGGGTGAAGTTGTACTCCACCTCATCGACATGAATCAGCCGATTGTTGAGTATCGCCTCCGAATCCCAGTTGTTGGTAGCGAACTCCGACAAGGCAGTACCAATGGCGATGACTCGCTCTACCTTGGGGTTCAGCAATACGTCGTTGGCGCTGTCGTGGCCGGCAAATCCGATCACGCCCTTGTACAAGGGATGGAAGGGGCTTACGAGGCCCTTGCCATGCGGAGGTGTGACGATGGGTGCCTGGAGCTTTCTGGCAACCGCCAGAATCTCTTCCGTCGCGTCCACGCACCCCTCACCCACCACGAAGACACAGGGTTTGCCGGAGGTGATCTCTTCGATGAAACGCTCCACGGCGTGGTCGTCGAGCAACATGGGTTTGTCGAGCAGGTTCTTGAGATCGAAAGCCGGTGCGGCATTGGGGATCTTGGTCTGCAGCAGGTCGCGGGGAATCGAGAGGTGAGCGGGCCCATTGGGGGACTGGAGCGCGGTCATGATCGCCGCCACCAGTTTGTGCTCGAGTTGCGCGATGTGGGATACCAGACTGTTGTAGCGCGTGATCGGTTGGAGCAGGCTTAGCACATTGACACCGGTACAGCTGGATTCCTGTACGGCACCGCGACCGAAGGTGTAGAGCGGCGTCTGAGCGGTAATCACCAACAGCGGAATCCTCTCCTCATAGGCGCTGGCGACACTCGTGACGAGGTTGGTGGCCCCGGGCCCGGACGTGGAACAGACGACGGCGAGCCGGTCGGTTTCGTGGAAGTATCCATCACCCATGAATCCAGCGCCGGTCTCATGGCGCGCTACGATAGGCCTTACGGTTCCGCGACGCTCAGAGCGCGCCAGCGCATTGAATAGCGGCTCGATGGACCCTCCCGGGACACCAAAAACATGCTCGACGCCGAGTTGCTCCAGGTACTGAATAATGAGGTCAGCGGCTTCGACCAGTGGTGGTGTGGCGGATTGGTCTTTGGCGTTGGGCTTGGGTTTGGATGAAGTGCTCATAACAGTCACTCCCTTTTATAGTTATTGTTGGAATCGCTAAGTCCTGGTCACCCGATACTCGAAACCTTTAACCGACAGGCCGAGTGCGGCATTTCCATGTGTGGGAACTCCCACTACGCCAAACAGCGCTGTCCTTGAAGTTAAAATGCGAGATAGTGTCCTCCGTGACGGATTCTTAAACTCTTGATGTCCAAGGTACTTATTAGACCGATCTTTAACAAGATATTTGTTGATACATATCAAACCGTAAAAGAGTGCCAGTTAGATCCTTATGGCATGGAAGCAGTTCAGAAAAGGATTGCACGGTCACTGTCTCAATCTGCTCCATATCTATGGAATACTCAACCAGAAACGTCACCTGGACTCAACCTTACCGTAACTACTTTATTTCTGGGGTTTGGATCAACTATGCTGGGAGGCCTAAACTCCCACAAGAGCCTTCGGCCGGTACCACAAGATGAAACCAATTACAGTGTGGTCTATAGCTTTGCTGGTGGCTTCAGGCGCAGGTGGTGGCGCCTATCTCTTTCTGAGCGAGACCCCGCCAGTCGCTTCTGAAGTCGTTGTGTCCGCCGCGCACCCCAAGGTTGCGGAAACCGAACCTCCCAAAGTTCGCTATCCTATTCAACCCCGCGCAGCGGATCCCACCGCCGTGGAGACCAAGAAAACGGCTAGCACTACGCCAACGAAAACACCCCCTCCACAGCCCCCGGTGAATGCATTGCCTCGATTGGATGCCAGCGATCTCGCCGTCATCGAAAAACTTGGAAAGATTGTGGAATTAGAACGCCTGGAACGGCTCTTTAATATCGAGAACTTTGTTCGGCGCATCGTAGTGACGATCGACAATCTACCCAGGCGGCAGGTCCCGCCGCGCTATTATCCGGTCACGCCGATAACCGGTAAGTTCCAGGCCCTGGGTGAAGAGGGGAAGCAGACGCTTAGCGAGAAGAATTACCGCCGCTACGAAGACTACGTGACCTTGATCGAGACGGTGGATGTGAACACTGCGGTAGCGGTGTATGCGTTTCTCTACCCGTTGTTTCAAGAAGCGTACGAAGATCTGGGGTACCCCGACGCCTATTTCAACGATCGCCTGGTCGAGGCTATCGATGATTTGATCGCTTCGCCCGAGTTGGCGGGGCCCGTGAAACTGGTGCGACCCAGCGTCATGTTCAAGTATGCCGATCCGGAGTTGGAGAGGTTGTCTGCGGGTCAAAAGATTATGATTCGTATGGGGTCGGGCAACGCCAATAGGGTCAAAATCAGACTGGTACAGTTTCGACGCGAGATCACTCGATCTGAGCGTGTCGCGGGGCGGGACGATCTAGAGCGGGCGAACTAGGGTCTCTCAATCGAACCTCGTTGGTATTTAAAACTCCACCAGGATTGTGGATTTGGCATGAAGAAGTTAAAAAACGAAAAAGAGTTGCTAAAAGAGGCGTTGCGGGTAGGCACCAAGTACGGGGGAGATTCGCGGTGCAGTCAAGTTTGACGCCAGCGATTCGATGCAGGAGAAAGTGGAGTATATCTATCGGCTGCTGGTTAGGGATAAGCTCATTCAGCCGTTACCCGAAACCCAGGTTTCGCAACAATCGATGCGCCACAAGCTAGCACTCTGGATTTTGAAAAAGCTGCCGGAAGATCATCCCCTGGTGTTGGGTGAATCGGGGGATTGAGTGCACTACGGGCTGAACTGAGAAGGGGGCGGTGGTAGCAATGACACCTCTCCCGGTGACGATAACCTATCTCAATCAATCACGAGGATGACCGAATGAGTGAAAGTCGGGAGAGCGCTCCCGGTGAGCATCCCTACGAGCAAGGGTTTTTACTGTTTCTGATTGTGGCCGCCGTTGCGGGTCTAACCCTACTGTTTCAACCCTTTCTTCCCGCCCTGGCGCTTGCCGTTGTGATCGCGACGTCGACATTCCCTGTCTATCAAAAGTTGCAGGTGCAGTTTCAACGTGACGGTGTGGCCTCGTTGTTGACCACGATGCTTGTGGCGCTGTTCGTCATATTGCCGTTGATCTACCTGCTGCTCGCCACCGGATTCAAGGCGAGCGACCTCTATGGTGTCATCAAGGCGCGTATCGACACCTCGGATACGGAGCAACTGGTGGTTCAACTTAAGGCGATGTTGGCCGTACTTCCACTTCCCGACGACATACTCGAAACCGCCTATGCTGCGGTGACCGATAATTTGGGCAGCATCGTAGGCGCCGTTCAGGGAGCGTTGCTCAAAATGTTCGGCAGTCTGATCGACAACACCGCCAGCATTTTGCTCTCGACGACGATCATATTGTTCGCGTTGTACTACTTCTATCGCGACGGGAGTCGAATCGCGGAGTACATCAAGGATCTCACGCCGCTCCGCAACAAGTATGACTATCTGTTGATGGAGCGATTCAAAGTCAGCGCTTCCGTGCTGGTCATCAGTACTTTGGCGTTGGCCGCCGCCCAAGGCGCCTCCATTGCACTGGTCACGGTCTGGATGGATCTCCCGTGGTTTTATCTAGGGATGGCGACAGCCATCGCTTCGTTTATTCCTGCCGTGGGCACTGCGTTGATCTGGGTCCCGTTGGCGATCTATCTCTATGCGCAGGGTCATCCGATACAGGCCGCCTTCGTGGTTGTGTGGGGATCGGTGGTGATGGGGGTCGTGATCGACAACCTGCTTCGTCCACAACTGATCACTCGTTTGTCGAAGTTCTACTCCGGGGACGAAGTCAACATCCAATTGCTCGACCACACGCTTCTGGTATTCCTCTCCATATTGGGAGGACTCATCACCTTTGGCGTCTTGGGATTGCTGTACGGTCCTATTATCGCGGCGCTTTGTCTCTCCATATTCGATATCTATGAAGAGATTCACGAGGAAGTCCTTGACCGAGAATAGTCACACCAAAGAGACCACCGCCGGTTGTGCCGATTTGGAACCCTTCGCTTTGCGGGTGGAGGGGGAGAGTATGATGCCGGAGTTCGAGGACGGCAGTGTCATTATTGTCGATCCCGGACACGAAATAGTCAGTGGAGTCTACGCGGTGATCGAGTACGGGGGCGAGTACACCTTTCGTCAATTGATTCTGGTTGAAGGAAAAGCCTATCTCAATCCCATTAATAAGCGATTCCCTCCCGAGGAGTTTTGACCGGGCCCTACGAGGTAAAGGGCGTTGTGACCCAAAGCAGCCATCGTCGTCGCATCAGGCACTACGAGTATCCCGATACAGGCGAACCGGTTCGGCATGAGAAGGTTAGGGGGCGTGGCAAACGAGAGAAAGCAGAGTAGCGCCTGAAGTGGTTAGGACAACCACGAACTTCCCCAACGTTGGTATACGGGCTCTAGTTGTCGATGAGTTGAAGTACGCGCTCCAGACGGTCACGAGCCTCACCGTTTTCAGCCAGCTTTTTTTGCTCCTGGAGAATCGCTGCCAGTGTTTTGTCGTCGGTTAACGGATTAGCCAACACAACGCGGAACACCGTAATTCTGTTACCCGGATAGCGGGTGGGTTCGAGCTTTGTTCGAGAGACAAACGTACGACCAGCCGCGCGCTGACTCTTTTGCAGCGTTTTGGTGAGTTGATTCAGTTTGTTGTTGATCGCCTCTCTCATCTCCGCGGGAGCAGCGGCCAGTATTCGTTGGATCTGTTGCGGCACGTATCGATACGTCAACAGATTCAGCTCGGGTTGAGAGATCAGTTCGAAGTCCTCGTCGGCCTCAATGAGGCGCGCAAAGCTCTGCGCTTTTTCGATGCCTTGGTCGATCAATATCTCGTACCCCTGGCGACCGATGATCTGCAGCGCCGAATGCACCAGCATGGCCATGCCGGGGCGCGATCCCTCCAGGGTGTGACTGCCCAGGTCTTTGGAACCTTTGCGCAAGATATACTCGGCGTGGTGTTCGATGCTCGTGGGAGAGTTGGGATCCTTGAACAACACCATCCCCGCGCCCACGGGAACGTAGAGCTGTTTGTGTGCGTCGACGGTGACGGAGTCGGCGCGATCGATCCCCCTCAGCAGGTGTTGGTGTCGTCGCGAAAACAGCGTGGGCCCACCCCAGGCCGCATCCACATGAAAGTGGCAATCGAACTCTTGCGAAATCTCCGCCATCGGTTCTAAAGGATCGACGTTTCCGGTCTCGGTGGTGCCGGCTACGCCAATAACACTGAGTAGTTTGATCCCCGCATCGCGGAGTCTTTCCGCTTCCCGCCGTAACGCCGGCAATTGGATCTTGTTGTCGTCGTCAGTGGCAATAGGGATCAGGTTGTCGCGCCCGATACCGAGCAGATCGGCCGCTTTCCCCAACGAATAGTGTCCGCGGCGCGAGACCAGTACCGCGACGCCATCGCAATCGTAGTAGCGCAGAGCCTTGTGGAAGCCCTCTTTGGCAATGCCTTTAAAGTTGTCGTCGGCGGGAAAGAGGCGGTTGCGTGCCACCCATAGTGCGGTGAAGTTGGCGACGGTACCGCCCGAACAGAACGCGCCCAGCGCGGCATCGCGATTGTGCATCCACTGCTCATAGAATGCGGCATCGCGATCGTAGATCAAGTGGTGCAACATTCCCAGGACTTGTCGCTCCATCGGCGTGAAGGCCTTGGAGGTCTCGATCTTCACCAGGTTCTGGTTGAGTGCGGTCATGATGCGCGACAACGGCAAGATGAAGTAGGGCAGGGCGGTGGTCATGTGGCCCACGAAGCCGGGCGCAGCGGTGTGTACGGATTGCGCGACCAGGGTTTTCAGTAGGAAATCGGTGTAATCGGAGACAAAAGTGGGTTGTTCGGGGATCGTGGGGTTGGAGAAGTCGCGCTCGATGACGGAGAGATCCTTCTCTACGGCTACGATGTGATCCTGCAGGAAGCCGGTCAGGTTGCGGGAAATCTCGGCATCGATCTGCCCCAGCGTCGAATCGGGGGATTCGGGCACGGTAAAGATTCGGTAGAGATTTTCGAGGCTGGCAACCGCGTGTTTACGGTCGCTCGAGAGTTTTTGGCACATACTACCGCCGTTCAGTCGCTTTACGGATTCGCTCCCCCAAAAACCCGAATTCAACATCGGCTCCCCGGGGGAGAGCCGTCCATTTTGCCCCAAGCGCCAGATACCTGCTACTGGCGGGGCGCGATTTCATCTCGCAACCGGGGCATCGCTACGTCGAATCGATTATGCTGAGAAGCGTCTTACTCATACTCTGTCCGGACGTTTAAGCTCATGACGAAGCGTTTTTTCACCCTCTTGGTCACCGCGACGATCCTGCTGTGCAACACCGCACCCCATGCCGAACAACCCCAGGCGAAGAAAGTGTTGCCGTTGCCCCCGGAGTCGTTGGCGCAGTGGTACAAACCGGCCAACAAGCGCCAGGTCTGGTTGCATACCATGTTCCGTCTGCGCCAAGCCCTTCAGGCCGTTCAGTTATATGCGGAACGTGGGGATCGGGGGCAAATGCTGAAGTGGGCCGAGGAGCTGCATAATCGTTACGCTACACTCGCGGAGATGGTACCGGAGTGGCGAGAGAGGACGCGCCAATCCCTCGCGGCTGAGGTATTGGAGAGCGCCAAGCGGGGTACCCCCGAAGCGTTGGCTGCGAATTTAAAACGCCTGAAACGCAAGTGCGCGGGCTGTCACAAGCAGTGGAAGGGAGTCGTGACCGCGCTCTATCGCAGCCCCGATTACGCGGAAGTCCCGGTACCGGGGTGGAAAGAGCACAGTGCCGCGGAGTTTCCCGAAGCGATGGAGCGCTTGGCGGACTCGCTGAACCGTCTCAAAATCGCCCGTGAGGATGGTGAATTGGACGTTGCCCGTCAGGCCGCTCGTGAGTTGGGTCAGCTGCTTAACCAACTAAAGGGCAGTTGCGATCAATGTCATCGCGAACCTCAAAGCAGCGAACGAATACTGGGCGCCGAGACTTTCGAGACGCTTGCAGAGTTGGAAGCGGCGCTCACCCCGCCTCACGATCCCAAGCAGTCCGGGCACCATCTGGGTACATTGGGATTTACCGTCTGCGGTCGCTGCCACTCTATCCATCGCACCATGAGCGATCTGCGCGAACGGTTGTTTGATTGATCCGGCCCAACGTTTGTCACGCCGTCTATGGAACAGCTGAGAAAACATCTGGAGGAGATGGAGGGGCAGGGCTACAAAGCCTATAAGCGCCTGGAGGGTCGTTATCGGTTTCCCGATTTCACACTGTTCATCGACCATGTGCAGGGTGACCCCTACGCAGAGGCGTCGCGAATTCGAGTGTGGCTCCCCGCGGAGATCGCCGGCTTTGAAGGCGTCGACTTCGCAACACCGGAACGCCGTATTGCGCTCGAGGATTTTCTCGGCCGCGCGGTAGCCACTGCCATCCAGCGGGAGGTGAAAGGTGCACGTGGAACCGGACACAGCGGGCAGATCTCCATCGCCCGTCATGGGCAACAGGTCCTCCGGCGCAGTGCGGTTGTAGTCGACGCTACGGGAATCGAGGTGCGGCTGCGTTGCGCACTGCCAGCCGACGGGCGGCGCATACGCGCCCGGGATGCAGCGGCGATGCTACTGGAAGAGTTGCCTGCAGTAGTGCGGGATGGGCTCTTGCTAGGCGATCTCTCCCGCGAGGCGCTTGTCCGCCATCTGGATAGCGTGGAGGATCAGGTGGCACTCAGGGCGTGGTTGAGCAGCGAAGGGATGGTGGCGTTTATCGCCGACGGTGCGCTGTTACCACGGCGTAGTGGTGTTGACGATCGGCCGCTCGAAGAGGAGGTGATCGCCTTTCAGTCGCCCGACGCTTTACGCAGAGAGGTCTCGCTACCCCACGCCGGCACGATTACCGGGATGGGAATACCGGTTGGGGTGACGTTGATCGTCGGTGGTGGTTTTCACGGCAAATCGACCCTACTCCACGCCTTGGAGCGGGGTGTCTACGACCATCTTCCCGGCGATGGCCGGGAGCGGGTGGTCAGTGATCCCAGCGCCGTCAAAATTCGCTCCGAGGATGGTCGCGCCGTCGCGGCGGTCGATATCAGCTCCTTCATCAACAACCTGCCGTTTGGGCGCGATACCCGTCGATTTACCACGATGAACGCCAGCGGTAGCACCTCGCAGGCCGCCAACATCGTTGAGGCGCTGGCGTGCGGCTGTCGACTGATGTTGGTGGATGAGGATACTTCCGCCACCAACTTCATGATTCGAGACGAGCGAATGCAGGCGCTGGTCAGCCACGACAAGGAGCCGATCACACCCCTGGTGCGGCGTGTGCGGGAGCTTTACGAGCGGGCGGGTGTGAGCAGCGTCATTGTGATGGGCGGCACAGGCGACTACTTCTCCGTGGCCGATACTGTGATCATGATGGATCACTATCAACCCTCCGACGTCACCGTAGCGGCGAAACGCCTCGCCCCCGGCCGAGCTGCCGGTGGGTCGGGTCCGTCGCTCTCGGAGCTGAAACCCGAAGCTCCTCGCTGCATCGGCCGCTCGTTGGCGCAAGCCATCGGCACGATGGAGCGCGGCGACAGAGATCGATACAAGGTTCGGGTGCGTGATGAGCGAGCGTTGAGCTGCGGAACAGCGACGATAGATCTTTCATGCGTCGAGCAGGTGGTGGATGGAGGGCAGCTTCTCGCTATAGGGTATCTGTTGCATCGAGTGGCAGCGCAAAGTCTCGATGGGGAAGTGGAACTCGTTGCTGCGGTAAGCGCGTTACTGGCGATCATCGACGACAAGGGGTTGGATCAACTCACGCCTTACGTGCAGGGTGAGCTGGTGGTGCCGCGACTCTACGAGGTGGTTGCGGCCATCAACCGGTTGCGCGGAATCGAGATGAGTGGGTGCGATGAGCTTTGACAGTCTATCGACGAGCGTGACGGTGCGATGGGGATTTCTCATTCGCGCGGGGTTATGGGGCATGCTCGCGGTGTCGTGGGCGGGCGTCGCTTATGGTGCGGAGAGCTTCTGTATGTCTGCCGCCGAGACCTATTACCAACAACTCTATTGTGAAGTGAAGGCGCGCGGAGCGGGCCGCGGACTCCCAAGCTTCGCCGATTTCAAGAAGAACGATGCTACGGTCCAGGCTCTGTTGCTCAAACGCCCCGCGCGGAGTTTGGGGATCCGGGTTGCCATGCCTAAGAGACACCAGCTACAACCCATCGCCACTATCGAATCGACACCCAGGAGCATCGCTGCCCGGCCTGAGCGAGCTCCAGACCGAGCGCCGGCAACATCGCAAGCAGATACCCCCGTCGAAAGCATCGCGACTCAAAGCGACTGCCGGCTCACCCGCAAGGCGATTCTCTGTGGCTCCGATCAGTACCTTCTGGTCGGCAATCAGCGCAACGACAAACTCATCGACGGTGCGCTGAGCGAGGGAAACAAAATGGCGCTTCCCATCTATCGGGCTTCTCTCACCGACGGAGCGGCATTAAACCTCTACTTATTGGAGGCCTATCGCCGATACCTGGAGAAAATGTTGGAGATCGGGCTGGGTGGCGCCACCATGAGCTACGGGAAATTCACGCGGCTCTATCGCGATCTCGCCTCCAAGGGCGTCAATTTCACCCAGCGGTTCGAGACGATGTACGCGTTTCTGAAGAAGGACAAGCGCATACTGGCCGTGAGCGAGCGCGTGCGTTTGAATCGTGGACTCGCCCTGTCGGATTGCGGTGACATAAGCGATACACTCATAGTCTGTAGCCGATCGGGCCGCAATTATGTGTATCGCCGTTCCTACTGAAGATGGTTGGTTATCCAACTGTTGTATACTGCTCAACAGTTTCTCCGTGTCGGGCTTGAGGGCGTAGGCTTCCATGTTTGAAGATCAAATGACCACTGTCGCCATCGGGCTTGCCCTGATTATCCCAGGTATTTTCGTCGTTCGTTGGCTTCTCACGCGGGTTTCGGGATCACCGGACGACCTTGCCGAACATCATCGTGTAGAGCTGGAAAAGCGCTACCGGCGAGGCGAGATCGATGAGGAGACCTACCAGCGTCACTTGGAACAGTTGCGTAGCGAGTGACAGGTTCCAAGGATCGATATCCCGGTACCGCCGCTAGTGTTCAAGTACGCTTTTGCGAGTGAGAGAGGGGCCATTTTGTGGAACAAGTAACCACCACTTTGCTCGACGAACTGCGCGAGATCGTTGGCGAGCGGGTCAGCGATTCGAAACCCATTCTCGAGCAACATGGCCGCGACGAGTCACACCATCCCGTTGTTCCCCCCGATCTGGTGGTTTTTGCCAATAGCACCGAAGAGGTGAGCGCCGTAGTGCAAGCGTGCGCAAAACACCATATGCCCATAGTCCCGTTTGGTGCGGGCACTTCGGTGGAGGGACACATCTCCGCACTAAAGGGTGGTGTCTGCATCGACTGCTCACCCATGCACGAGATACTCGAGGTCAATATCGAGGATATGAATGTCACGGTGCAAGCCGGTGTCACGCGCCAACAACTCAACACCTATCTGCGGGATACCGGACTGTTTTTCCCCGTCGATCCGGGGGCGGAGGCGAGTATCGGCGGTATGGCGGCGACGCGAGCATCGGGGACCAATGCGGTTCGCTATGGCACCATGCGCGACAACGTGGTTTCCCTCAAGGTCGTGCTCTCCGATGGCGAGGTGATTCAAACCGGGCGCCGGGTTCGTAAATCTTCCGCCGGTTACGATTTGACGCATCTGTTTGTCGGTTCCGAAGGAACCTTGGGCATCATCACGGAAGTCACGCTACGCCTGCATGGTATTCCCGAAGTGATCTCGTCCGCGGTCTGCGCCTTCCCCTCCGTCGAGGATGCGGTAAACACGGTGATACAGACCATCCAGTGCGGGATCTCCGTCGCCCGCTGTGAGTTGCTCGATGCGATGACGATCGATGCGGTTAACCGCTACGACAAACTGGACTACAAGGTCGCCCCCACGCTGTTCCTCGAATTTCACGGATCGGCGGCCATGGTAGAAGAGCAGTCGCAGCTGGTGAGGGAGCTTGCCTCCGACAATGGTGGTTCGGAGTTTCTGTGGGCGATCGACACCGAAGAGCGTAATAAGTTGTGGCACGCCCGTCACATGACCTACTACGCCGGGTTGGCACTGCGTCCGGGAAGTCGCGGATTCAGCACCGATGTGTGCGTGCCCATTTCGCGCCTTGCCGAATGCGTCTCCGAAACCAAGAAGGATATGGATAGCTCCACGCTTATCGGTTGCATGTTGGGTCACGTGGGGGATGGCAATTTTCACACGCTGATTCTCGTCGACCCGGAGAACCGGGAGGAGCTGGATGAGGCGGATCGTCTCAACAACTTAATCGTGAGGCGTGCGCTGAAAATGGGTGGAACCTGTACGGGTGAGCACGGCGTCGGTTTCGGGAAAATTCCCTATATGGAAGAGGAGCACGGTGAGGCGTTAAAAGCGATGCGTCGTGTCAAAGCTGCGTTTGATCCGGACAATATCATGAATCCCGGGAAAATTTTCACCTATCCCACCGCTTCTTCCTGAAGTGGGCGCTTGGTTCGCAGGGATAGGCGAAATTTGCGTTTCGTATAAAGATCCCTGATAGCGTAAATCGCACACATCCTTTCCTTATCGCAGCAATTTCCACGATAATCGACCTTTCGCCTGGAAGTTGGAGCTGGGGTCGTGCTGTTTACCGTAAAATCGTTCCGCGAGTGGGAACAAAAGAAGGTCACGTTGCTAGGCATGTCGGGGGTGGGCAAGACTCACCTTTCGATGATGCTGCGTAAACACGACTGGTTTCACTACTCTGGTGACTATCGCATTGGTACGCGCTATCTGGATGAACCTATTCTGGATCTCATCACCGACCAGGCGATGCAGGTCCCGTTTCTTCGTGAGTTGTTGCGCAAGGACCGGATCTATATTCGCAACAACATCAAAGTGGATGACCTGGGGCCGGTGCTCTCTTACGTGGGTAAGCCGGGCAATCCCGCCTTGGATGGCGTACCGTTGCCCGAGTTCGTCGAACGTCAGGCGAAGTATCGCAGCGGTGAGATTGCCGCCATGATGGACGTGCCCGAGTTCGTGCGTAAGGCGCAGGAGATCTACGGTTACGCTCACTTCGTCAACGACGTGGGCGGAAGTCTGTGCGAAATGGAAGAGCCGGGCATGCTGGATCTGCTTATCGAACACACTTTGATGCTCTACATCCAGGTGACCGATGCGGAAGAGGAACAGACGCTTATCGAGCGCGCCGAGAGCGATCCCAAACCGCTCTACTACCGTCCGGAGTTCTTTAAGGAACAGCTCGCGATCTACCTGCAGGAGATGGGTATGAGTTACGCTGCCCAGATGGAGCCGGATGCGTTTACGCGCTGGATTTTTCCGCGCCTGTTCAAATCGCGAATTCCGCGTTACGAAGCGATTGCGGCGCCCCATGGCTATACGGTGACGTCCCGCGAAGTGCCGGATGTGCGCGATGAGTCCGATTTTTTGGAGCTACTCGAAGCGGCAATAGCCCGTAAGGCTTAGCGCCTATTGGAAAAGTGTTAACTGGCCCTAACCGGCGGAGAGAGACAAGATGCCTTTGGTTGCTCATAGCACGCTACCCACGTTCGATCGCTTGCGTATGGAGGGATTGACGGTCCTCGATACCGAGCGCGCTCGGCATCAGGATATACGCGAGTTACATGTGGGATTGCTCAATATGATGCCCGACGCCGCGCTCGCAGCGACCGAACGCCAGTTCTATCGTTTGGTCGGTGAGAGCAATCCCATTGCGCAGTTCCATATGCATCCGTTTACCCTGGAGGGGTTGCCGCGCAGCGCGGAGGCGCGCGAGTATCTCGATCACTACTACGAACCGTTCGATAAAGTTCGTGAAGAGGGGTTGGATGCGTTGATCGTTACGGGTGCCAACGTCACGCATCCGGAGTTGTCGGACGAACCCTTTTGGGAACCGTTGACCGAGGTGTTCGAGTGGGCCACTGAAAACGTCACCTCGACGCTCTGCTCCTGCCTGGCGACTCATGCGGTGCTGCAGTTTCGCTACGGTCAAAAACGACAACCTCAGCGAGAGAAGATTTGGGGCGTGTTCGAGCACCGTGTCGTCGATACGCACCATCCCATGGTCAACGACGTCAATACCCGGTTCATGGTGCCGCACTCGCGCTGGAACGATGTCTCCCGCCAGCAGTTCGACGAAGCGGGGCTGAGGGTGTTGGTTGAAAGCCCTGAAGTGGGCGTGCATCTCGCCACCAGCCACGATGGTCTGCGTGTGCTGATGTTTCAGGGGCACCAGGAGTACGACACCGTCTCATTGATGAAGGAGTATCGGCGCGAACTGAACCGGTATATTGCCGGTGATCGCGAAGCCCCGCCGCTACCCGAAAACTACTTCAACGAGCAGCAGACCGCCCTGGTCAACGAGTATCGCTACCGTTACGAAGAGGCGGTGGCGGGAGGTCAGGCGCAACCCGAGTTTCCCGAATCGTTACTGCGTCCTGGGCTAGACAATACGTGGCACGACACTGGTGAAGCGGTAGTGGGTAACTGGGTCGGCACGGTCTATCAAGTGACTCACCGCGATCGGCGCATCCCGTTTATGGATGGCGTCGACCACGACGATCCTCTTGGGCTGGGACGTTAACGAAACAGAGCGCCCGCCACGGAGGTACAGAGAACACGGTGAAGAGCTGAATACCGAACCTCGGGATGCGTTGTGCCGGTTGATGTAGGGTGGGTAGAGCCCACGCGTAAACATCCTTGAATCCGCTCCGCGCGGACTACGTCCACCCTACATTGATTGATACGTCGCTAGAGACGCAGTCGGTGTCCTCTGCGCCTCGGCGGCAAGAATCAATTCACCTTCGGTGAAGCGGCGCGAATCTCTTCGCTGGCCTGGTCGGCGTATTTTTCAAAGTTGCTGTTGAACAGGTCCGCCAACTTGGCCGCCATCTCTTTATACGCCCCTTCATCCGCCCAAGTGTTTACCGGGTTCAAAACCTCGGCGGGAATACCGGCGCACTCCTGCGGTACCGCGACGCCGAAAATGGGATCGGGCGTCGTTGGAACGTCGCGCAGCGAGCCGTCGTGGATGGCGTCGATGATGGCGCGGGTGTGGGCGATACTCATTCGTTTGCCGACACCGTAAGGGCCACCGCTCCAACCGGTATTGACCAGCCAGACGTCGGTGTTGTGTTGACGGATTTTCTCCGCCAGCAACTCAGCGTAGCGCGTGGGGTGCCATACCAGGAAAGGGGCGCCGAAGCACGACGAGAAGGTGGCCTGTGGTTCGGTGATGCCCATTTCGGTTCCCGCCACTTTGGCGGTATAGCCGCTGATGAAGTGGTACATGGCTTGGGCGGGAGTCAGTTTGCTCACCGGCGGCAACACGCTGAAAGCATCGCAGGTGAGAAAGATGATGTTTTTGGGTGTGCCGCCTACGCAGGGAATCTTTGCATTGTCGATGAGCTCGATGGGGTAGGAGCAGCGCGTGTTCTCGGTGATGGTGGAGTCGGTGTAGTCGACTTTTCGGCTCCCAGCATCGTAGCGGACATTCTCGAGTACCGCACCGAAGCGGATGGCCTGGTAGATATCCGGTTCCGCTTCCGCAGAGAGGTCGATCACCTTAGCGTAGCAACCCCCTTCGATGTTGAAGACGCCCTCGTCGCTCCAGCAGTGCTCGTCGTCGCCGATGAGCTGTCGCTTCGGGTCGGCGGAGAGAGTGGTCTTGCCGGTGCCGGAGAGGCCGAAGAAGATCGAGACGTCGCCCTCGCCCCCTTCGTTGGCGGAGCAGTGCATGGAGAGCACGTTCCGTTTGGGCATAATGTAGTTCATGATGGTGAAGACGCCCTTTTTCATCTCACCGGCATACTCGGTACCGAGTATGACGAACTCGCCTTGGGCCAGATTGAGGCTGACGTTGGTCTTGGAATCCATGCCCGGCAGGCGCGGGTTGGCCGGAAAACGGCCCGCGTTATAGATTACGTAATCCGGATCGCCAAAGCTCTCCAGCTCCTCGGCGCTGGGACGGATCAGCATGTTGTGCATGAAGAGCGCGTGATAGGCGCGTTCGCAGATCACGCGAATCCTGACTCGGTGCTGCTCGTCCCACCCCGCGAAGCCATCCACCACATAGAGTCGGTCGCGGGTGTTGAGATAATCGACGGCACGCTGGCGAGCGATGTGGAACGAGCTCTCCTCCAGACTCATATTGACGTCTCCCCACCAGACATCGTCGAGCACCTCCTGGTGGCTGACGACGCGTTTATCCTTGGGGCTGCGACCCGTCTTCTCTCCGGAAAGGGCGATCAGCGCGCCTGTGGAGGAGATGACGGTGCCGGATTCGTACTGCAGCGCCAACTCGTACAGGGTCGAGGGAGCCGCATTGCGGTATAGGGTATCGACGGTAATGTCGTGGGATTGGAGGTTAAAGGCGTTCATTTGCAGATGACTTTCTCTGTTAAAACGTTAAATCTGTGCCGGTTAAAAATCCGTGGCCGCTAAAAATAACATGCCTCCCCAGCTCTAACCATACTTTATGGGCTCATAATCACGCATTCATCTCTTATGGGAGATGTTTGGAGGGCAATCCGGCAGTTCCCCCGGGGAGAGGGCGAGGGGAGCGCTAGTGTTGGACGGGGTGGTGTTCGTTCAGGTGGTGGCGCTGGATCAGTCGGTAGAGATTGCGTTCGCTGATCCCCATGATCTTGGCCACCGTTGCGCGGTGACCGTTGTACTTACGAAGCAGCTGATCCAGGTAGACCCCGGTGATCGTCTCCAGCGTCGGGTCGGTCTCGAACTGGAGGGTGGTGAAGGCGCCGGGTTCCTCGCTCGGGGGAGCCAGGCCGAGGTGGAGCGGTTCGATGAGACGATTTTCTCCGGAGAGGATGATCGCCCGCTCCACGACATTCCGCAGCTCGCGGATGTTGCCCGGCCAGCTATAGGAGACCAGTTGCTGGATTGCGGCCTGCGACGCCTTTTTGGTCTTGCGATTGGAGTAACGATGGGTGCGCAGGAAGTGTTCGGCCAGCACCGGGACATCGCTGAGTCGTTCGCGTAGCGGCGGCATGCGAATGACGAATGCGCTGAGGCGGTAGTAGAGATCGTTGCGGAATCGCTCGTCATCCACCATTTCACCCAGGTCGCGGTTGGTGGCGACAATGATGCGAACGGTGGCTCGCAGGTCTTTGGTACCGCCCACTCTGCGAAATTGGCCGGTATCCAAGACACGGAGCAGTTTGGCCTGGATGACGGGATCGATCTCACCAATCTCATCGAGGAACAGCGTTCCGCCCTCGGCAGCCTCTATCAGCCCCAGTTTGCGCTGGTGCGTCCCGGTAAACGCCCCTTTCTCGTGACCGAAGAGCTCCGATTCGAACAGCTGCTCGTGCAACGAGCAGCAGTCCACGGTGACGAAGTTCTGATCGGCGAGACGGCGCTCTTCGTGGATGGCCTGTGCCACCAGCTCCTTACCGGTACCGCTCTCGCCCATGATCAACACCGTCATCTCCGAAGGCGCGACCAGGCCGATGGTCTCTTGCAGTTTGGACATGGCGGGGCTGTTACCCACCATGGTGTTGACGCGCTTGGCCTTTTTGCCCTGGTTTTTCCAGAATTGGTGATCCCGGCGCAGCGCGGCCGTCGCCAAAGTGCGCTCTACCATGGGGTCCAACTCGTCGAGATCGATGGGTTTGATGAGATACTCGGCGGCACCAGCCTTGATCGCTTGTACGGCGGCTCGCACTGAGCCGTGGGCGGTGAGCACCAGCACCGGGTACTGGGTGGTCAGGTCGGGTAGCAGTTTCATCCCGTCACCGTCGGGAAGACGGATATCCATGAGTATGAGGTGAGGCTCTTCATTGGAGAGAACCTGGTGCGCGCCGGACCAGGTGTTAACGCCCTTGGCTCGATAGCCCGCGCGTTTCAGCTGGTCGACGATGAGGCCACTGAGTACCGCGTCATCCTCGATGACAAGAATAAACTTGTCGGGGCGGGATGATTTCATCGCGCTCATGAGCTGTTCCGCCGATCCGCGTCGGGAAAGCTTACCGTGAATCGCGTCCCCCTTCCCAGTACGCTATCCACTTCGATGTTGCCTCCGTACCGTTCGGCGATGCGACGGCTGATGGTCAGCCCGAGCCCGGTGCCGCTTTTTTTATCCGCACGGTGGCTAAAGAAGGGATCGAAAACACGCTCGATAAGCTCGGGGGGTATCCGCACACCGGCATCCTCAAACTCAATCTTCACATCGGATCCGTCACTCCTCGCCGTTATCGTGAGCGGCCCACCATCAGGCGTGGCGTGGAAGGCGTTCTGAATCAGATTGACGACCAACAGGCGTAGATCGCTGTCGATGGCGAGGATGCGTGGTTGACGAGCGTCGAGGGTCAGCTTGATCTCGATACCCATGGCTCCGGCTTCGTAGACCAGTAGCGATACCGTCTCTTCAATGGCGGGGTTGACCGCCACCAGCTGCCGCTCCTCCCCGGGAAACATACTGAGTTTGAGTAGCCGCTGGGTGACATCGATGCACTTGTCGATCTCTTGATCCACCAGCCCGAGGTAGTGGCGGTACTGCGATCGATCCTGCTCGCCATCGCTGATCGAGCGTCGGATGGATTGCAGTGCCATGTGTACCGAGGCGAGCGGATTGTGAATCTCGTGGGCCACACCGGCGACTAGCTCTCCGAGCGCGGAGAGTTTCTGTTCATGGGAGTAGTCGACGGCGTGGGCCAGATCACACACGGATTCGACGATCATCGCGCCGCCTGAACTGTCCAGAGGGTTCTCCAGCGGTGCGGCGTAGACTTCGACCCAGAACTGCGCACCGTTGCGGCGCAAATGCCGATGAATGGCTTTCAGCGGTTTGCGGTGTTTAGCGATCTCGTGAAGTGGGCAGGTCACCAGGGTGGGGGGGCAGGGTTCGCTGCGTCCGTGGCTCTGGTAACAGTAGGTGTGGTCCTGTGCAGTAGCGTCGAGCTCGAGCTGTTCTCGGTAGCTGCGATTGGCTTTGAGGATGCGATAGTCGTCTCCGATAGCCCGTATGCCATCGGGATCGGCATCGATCAGGGCTTGGACGAAGGCCTCCTTGTCCTCCAGATCATTCAGACTGTTACGCAGATTGAGGGTCATGAGATTGAAGGTGTCGCACAGCTTTCCCAGCTCGTCGTCGCTGGTGCGGACGACCTGTGTATCGAGTCGGCCTGCACTGAGCGCTTCGCTGGCATCCGACAGGCGTTTGACGGGTCTGAGTACGAAGCGGCGCATGAACCACCATCCTCCCACCAGGGTGATGAAGACCACCACGGCCCCCGAGCTCATCAACATTAACGTGGTGTTGCGTGCGTGGCGGAGGATCGGCGCGGCGTTGTAGTCCACCACCAGAATGCCGTTGATCGGATTGTCGGCCACCGCACCGTGGCACTCGACGCAGGGAGCTTTATTGTGAACCGGATTAATGCTGCGCGGTACGTCGCGTCCCGCGGTATCCAGGGTAAAAAGCGTCGTGTTACTGGTGACATTCCGTGGAATCCATTCAGGCCTGAATAGAGTTAACAACTGCGAGGGATCGGAGGCGAAGCGCACCTCCAGTTTCGGGTTGAGGATCTTGACGCTCACGATCCCCGGTTGGGTTCCCAATCGCGCCACGATACCGCGCAGACCTTCCAGGTCGCGCTTCAGCATGGCGTTTTCCAGCGAGGCCTGCAGCAGCCGATTGATCTCGATGCTGGCCTCGCCGCGCTCCTCCGCCAGTTGCGTGCGGTACATGGCGAGGAACAGCAACAGGAACACCAGCGAAACGGCCAACAGTCCACCCGTCATACCAAGGAGGTATTTGCGACTCAGGCTGGTTCTAACGCCGTTTAGCAAAGGGAGTCGCAAGCCTCTCACCAGTTTTTTCGGGGTCGGGGGTAATGGGTAAAGAACAGTGTTCATAGTTATTCAAAAAACTAGCGCATATTCCGTTCCACAAAGGAGCGTAATGCGCATGAAAAACGCTCCACTTTTTGGTAAGCACGAAGTTTTTTGTTTCCCCCACCTAAGGCATAACCCACGATGTTTCGTTTGTCGATAGCGCGTAGTGGGAGTGCGTGTTAGTCGGGCCATCGGCACCAAGTCGATAAGCCTTTGAAAAGGCTTGGGAATACGATTGATAATCGGGCGTTGAATTACCATGACTGCAAGTCGATGGGTTTTTCTATCGCAGTGGTTCGCGCTGTTCATCGCCTTGGTGACGGCTAAAACCTTGTGCCGCTGAGTGGCGAAAGGGCCGTGTTGGGACGGCTTTCGCCGAGCCCCGTTTTTCCGGTGTCATCTATCGCGCGGATCAGCTCGGGAGCTTGCCTGTCAATCTGGCAGATCTCCGCTGCGATTGGCTCGGCCTGCTCCTAACCCACTGCCAAATTGGCAGTTCGACGAAGCGTGTCGTGTTGGTCGTGTGCGCGGGATTCCCGGCGCGACCACGCTCCCCTCAACGACTCCGCTACCGATTTCGTTTCATGGCACATGCCTTGCGATTGCTGGGTCGATAACGCAGCGGCGAGGACGTAGTGCGCAGGTAGACCTCGCGCATACGCTGAGAAAAAGACGTGCAGCTCATGACGCTGCATAGAGGCACCGCACAACAAACTAAACGCAGCATATTGCAGAGGAAGGAGCCATGAGAAACCTAAACCAGCTCGTAAGAGCCGTAGGCTTTGCCGCGGTGATCGCCATCCCGGCGATGACATCCGCGGGTAGTGCCAATGCCCAGGGAATGTCCGGAATGCAGGGCATGGGGGGTATGCAAGGGATGTCGGGAATGCAGGGGATGGGGGGTATGCAAGGGATGACCGGTATGCAAGGCGCCCCGCAGCTCGGACCGTTCGCCATCGATTCCGCGGATGCGGCGCGCAAGGCCGCCGATGCTTGGCTTCAGGCAGTAGATGGCCAGGGGCTGAAGGTGGGCAAGATTCGCGAGATCAACGAGATTTTCGTCATCAGTATCGTGTTTGAGAGGGACACGAAGAAGCTTCGCGATCAGTTGATTATCCGCAAGCCCGATGGATTCGCCTTTCCCATCTTTCCCATGGGTGTCCCGGGGCAGGAACCACCCGGGGGCATGAGTGGGATGTCGGGCATGGGCGGTATGCAGTGATCGAATCGGGCGTAGGTCTGGCCTGACGCTCTCTCTCGAAGTATTGGTGCGGAAGGAGAGTGGTGACAGGGTCGCCAGCGGGTACTCGCGCACTAACGGACGGAAAGATTGAACGGGGGGTATCGTGAAAATCCAACACACTATTTCCAGTTCCCTGATGCTGGTCGTGGCGGTGGGCGCCACGTTATTGGGAACGAGTGTTTTCGCCGGGTCCGCACCCTACTACACGCAAGCGCGTTGGGATCCTATCCACTTTAAGCCCGCGATCGAAACCGCAACCGACGAGCAATGTCTCGCCTGCCATAAAGAGGTGTTGGAGCGCCTGCCCCACGACACCTCGCCGGCGGGACTGAAACGCGGTGAAGTGCTGGCCTGGTACCAGACGCTCGCCAGCTATCAGGGAGAGCAGGAGACTTTTCACCGCCGCCACCTCGTCACGCCTTTGGCGCAGCAGTTGATGACCATGAAGTGTACGACGTGCCACCAGGGTAACGACCCGCGCGAGGAGTCACCGATCCCCTCGATGGCCGCTGCCGGCTTCACGCTGCGTAAATCGGTCGATCCTCAGCTCTGTCTTATGTGTCACGGCAAGCAGAACATCAAGATCATGGGGCTTCCGGCTCCCTGGTCCGAAGTGAGCGGTCTGTTCCAGGAGAGTTGCCTGACTTGTCACGCCGCCATCCGCACCACGCGCCACCAGGTCAACTTCCTCAAAGCCGATGCCATCGAGGAGGCGGGCAAGGCGGACTCCGATGTCTGTTATGGCTGCCACGGCGGTCGTACCTGGTACCGCGTGGGATACGACTATCCGCGCCATGCCTGGCCAGGAATGGCGCCCGAGACGCCGGAGTGGGCGAAAGATCGCCCGACGGAATCTCCCGAACGTTTTCGCAGGTAACGGACCAATAACTGATTTGAGGGAATCCCAAAATGGCTGACCAACAGCTGAAACGACTCGAAGGGCGTCTCAACATGTCGCGGCGCTCGTTCCTCAAGACATCCGCCGCAGGGGCCGCCGCCTTGGCGGGAACCGGTTTGATCGACGTGAAGAGCGTCAAAGAGGCCAAGGCCTTTCCCTACGAACCCTATCCCCGCGACGATGATCTGCAGACCGTCGTTACCAGCTGTGCTCACAATTGCGGATCGCGGCACATGCTGGTTGCACACAAGAAGGACGATGTCATCGTTCGGTTGAGCACCGACGATGGCCGCTATCAGGCCGGTGGTCACTTTGGGAAGGACACGCACGAGGAGCCGCAGCTGCGCGGTTGTCTGCGCGGACGCTCTTACCGGCAGCGCATCTACTCGCCGGAGCGCCTGCTCTACCCCATGATTCGCGTGGGTGCTCATGGCGAGGGCAAGTTCAAGCGTGCCTCGTGGGACGAAGCGCTGAATCTGGTTGCCGAACGCATGATGTATCTGCGTGCGCAGTATGGGCCCACCGCGATTCTCGATCAGAGCTACGCCGGCGCCTCGTGGGGTGTGTTGCACAAGTCGGATCAGATCGCCGGCCTATTGGGGCGGTTTCTCGGGCTGTTCGGTTGCCGCACCACCTCCTGGTCGGTGCCCTCCTATCAGGGTACGACTTGGAGTTCGGAGACCACCTTCGGCACCATCGAGGATGGCAACGAAGACGACGCCTTCGCGCGCTCCAAGCTCATCATCATGTGGGGTTGGAATCCGGCCTACACCTTCCACGGCGGCAACACTTTCTACTACTTGCGGGAGGCCAGGCAGCGGGGCTGCAGGTTCGTGCTGGTCGATCCCCAGTACACCGATGCGGCCGCGGCCTACGACGCGTGGTGGACTCCCATCAAGCCCAACACCGATGCCGCCATGCTGGCGGCGATGGCGCACTATACCTTCGTCAACGAACTGCAGGACCAGGCGTTCATCAACGCCTTTTGTTTGGGTGCGGACCAGGGAACCATGCCCTTATGGGCGCGGGGACAGGAGAGCTTTAAGGACTACATCCTGGGTATATCAGATGGTCAACCCAAAACTCCCGAGTGGGCTGCGCCGATTTGCGGCGTCAAGGCAGAAGAGATCAAGAAGCTGGCCCACATGTATGCCACCACCAAACCGGCCGCCCTCAAGGCATCGTGGGCGCCGGGGCGCAGTGCCCACGGCGAGCAGTACAGCCGCATGGCGGCCGCGCTGCAGTCGATCACCGGCAACGTGGGCAAGCTGGGCGGGTCGGCCGAGGGCGTCGGCAAGGCGTGGCACGCCGAAGGATTGACGGGACCCCAGGATGCCCACTGGCAGCATTTCTTCGCCGCCATCAAATCGGATCGTTGGGCACACTGCGTGCTCAACTACCCCTACGTGCGTCGCGAGGAGGTGGGTCTGTGGCCCAAGGGCGACATGATGGAGGGGGTCATCCCCAACATCCGCGCCATCTTCTGGCAGGGGTCGGATTGGCTCAACCAGCTCACCCACATCAACAAGCAGCTGGCCGCCATCAAGAAGCTCGACTTCGTCGTCTGCATGGACTCCACCATTACGCCATCGGGGCTGCGGGCCGACGTGTTGCTTCCGGTGGCGACTCACTTCGAGCGTCACGATGTGGCGTTGCCCTGGTACAAAGGGCACTACTACATCCACCGCCCGAAGGTGATCGAGCCGCTGGGCGAGAGCAAGACGGATTGGCAGATCTTCACGGCGTTGGCATGGCGTATCGATCCCACCTTTGCGCTCACGTTCAATCCGCTGGCGAATCCCGAGTACTTTCACTACTAACGATACCGTCGACGAGGCCTATCTGCGGCAGTGGTGGGAGACTCGCGTCATGGCGCACCAGCACGTCGCCATGGGTTGGGATGAGTTCAAGCAGCGTGGTGTCTACAAGTTCAAACTGCCGCGACCCCATGTGGCATTCCAGGATCAGATCGAACAGGGTAAACCGTTTAAAACCCCTTCGGGCAAGATCGAGATATTCTCGCTCAAATTGGCTCAAGTCACCGATTGGCGTCTCACCCAGTTCGGCTACCCGATACCGTTGATCCCCAAATGGATCGAACCGTGGGAATCGCTCAATAGTCCCAAAACTAAAAAATACCCGTTCCATCTGATATCGCCGCACCCCCGCTGGCGTACCTACTCCATCTTTAACAACTGCAGTTGGTTGCGCGAAACCTACGAGCAGGAGGTGACGCTCAACGCTGCCGACGCCAAACGCCTGGGCGTAAGGACGGGCGACACGGTGGAGATCTGGAACGATCGTGGCAAAGTGGTCGTGCCGGTCTACGTGACCGAACGCTGTATGCCGGGGGTCGCCGTCCTGCACGAGGGTGCGTGGATGGATCTCGACGACAAGGGTGTCGACCGCGCGGGAAATCCCGATTTCCTTACTCTTGATGAGCCGAGTCCGGCGGGTGCTTTCGCTTACAACACAGTACTGGCCGATATCCGCAAGACCGACCTTACCCATCGACCCGGATGGGATGAAGTCGCCACATCACGTGCACACGTTTTTCGGCGTGACCAGTAATGAGCGCAGAGGATTTAGCCATGGCTACTGAAAAAGTCGATACGGATAAAAAAGCTGCGGTCAAAGAAGCGGTAAAGCGGCGCAAGCGCGAGATCTATCGGCCCGTTGTGCCGGAAATGCAGTTGGGTTTTATTCACAATAACGTGGATTGCATCGGCTGCCGCGCCTGCGAGATGGCGTGCAAGGATAAGAACGGCCTGCCGCCCGGCCCGCGTTTTCGGCGCGTGCAGTACATCGCGGGTGGTACTTATCCCGATGTCTACGCCTACAAGGTCAACATGTCCTGCAATCACTGCGCCGAACCCGCATGTCTACCCACCTGTCCGACGGGCGCGATCTTCAAACGCAAGAAGGACGGCATCGTCGATATCGACTCAACGCTCTGCATCGGTTGCCGGCGTTGCGAAGCGGCTTGTCCCTTCGGGGCGCCGCAGTTCGATGTCTCCGACGGTCTGGTGAAGAAGTGCAATCTCTGCGTCGACGAGATCGAAGCGGGTCGCAAGCCCTACTGCGTCATGGCCTGCATGATGCGGGTACTGGACATCGGTCCCATCGAGAAATTGTGGCAAGGCGAGTGGGAGACCAAGGCGCTCGGCCCCAATGAATCGACAGTGCGCACCGTTAAGAATCTCGCCAGCCCCGAACTGACCAAGCCCTCCATCGCATTCGTTCCACACAGCAAGGGACGCGTCGAGGAGTCGTGACAGAAAACCTTTCAAGGGAAACTAAGGAGCGAGTGCAATGCAGCGTAGTTTGATCCTCTTCATGGCGATGTTGGTCTGCTCGATATCGAGCGTATCGGTGGCGGCGGATGGCGAAGCACTCTACAAACGCCTCTGCTTCGCCTGTCACGACACGGGTGCCGGGGAATCACCCAAACTTACCGAAAAGGATAAGTGGGCGCCGCGTATCGCCAAGGGCGAAGCGGCGTTGCTGGAGACCGTGATTGCGGGGAAGAATGCCATGCTACCGCGTGCGGGTTGCGCCGATTGCTCCGACGACGATCTGCGAGCAGGCATCGCCTACATCGTCGATAAGGTGAAATAAACGGCGATGTCCGTTGCGCAGACGGTTGATCACGAAGCGTCGTTGGTCGAACGGTTCTGTCGCCTGGCGTCCAAGGATTTGGAGCTGATGGCGGCGTTACACGCTGTGGAGCCGGATAGTGAGACTATCGACTCGTTGCGAGCATGCGGGTTTCCCGACAACTTAGGCCTCGTTTTACAGTCCGAGGAGGCGCGCGATGCTGCCGCGGTGATGCGAGGTGCGTTAGCAGAGATGCCCGATGCTATCGATGACCAGTTGCTCGATGAGTTGGCTGCCGATTTCGCAGATATCTATCTTACCGGCGGACTGCGTGCGTCTCCCTGTGAATCGGTCTGGCTGGATGTCGAGCATCTGGAACGCCAGGCGCCCATGTTCCAGGTGCGTGAGCACTACACGCGAGAAGGTCTGGGTGCCGCGGACTGGCGTCGCCGTCCCGATGATCACCTTGTGATTCAACTGCAGTTTATTGCCCGTCTCCTTAAGCAGAGTAGTGCAAGGGGAGAGCGAGACAGGTTGGGAGATGTCGCTCAATTCATGGATGAACACCTGTTGCGGTGGCTGGGGGATTTCTGCAATAGAGTGGCCCAGCGATGCGCAACGCCTTTCTTTGCCGGATTGGCGTTGGTTACCGCCAGCTATTGTGAAGCGTTGCGCGATTTGCTCGTTGAACCGCGACCGGAACGCGACGCTTCGGAACAGGAGACGACATCGCCGGGATCCGAGGTTTCGGTGAATTTCGTGCCTGGTGTGGGACCCACCGTCTAGCTAAGCGGTGGTATTCGCACAGAGTCGCGGGCTAGAGGGATCTCAAGCGAAAAGAAGATTGATCTGGATAGGTCGGCTATGCAACCCACTATCGATGCCGAGCGATGTGTCCACTCGCTAACGCCACAGGCCAGCTGCCAGCGCTGCGTTGATGCATGCCCGCACGGTGCACTCCTATTGGGGGAAGAGGCGCTGCGCATGGACAGCGAAGCGTGTGACGGTTGCGGCCTTTGCGTTCCCGCTTGTACGGAGGAGGCCATCGAAGGCCACGCTCCGATAGCAGCCCGTTGGGAGGGTAATCCCCGCATTGCCGCCTTCGCCTGCAGCCGATCCGGGGTGACACCGGATGTGGGTGTGATCCGATGCCTGCACGCGCTCGGCATGCGCGACCTGCTGGCGCTCTACAAAGAGGGTATTCGCAAGCTGGCGTTTGCCGCTGCAGATTGTGATCGGTGCGAATACGGTTGTTCGGAGCGAATCGAGCTGCGGGTATCCGAGCTCTTCCTGCTGTTTCGCGTGAACGGGATCGCGGAGCTCTATATGCGTTACGTAACGCTTGCGCGTTGGCAGTCGTGCAGGGAGAGCAGTGCAATAGAGGAGCAACCCGCGAATGCGAGTCGACGTCGATTCTTTCGCGGAGTGGCGAACAGTGCCGTCGAACGCGCTCGAGCCCCCGGTGAAGATACCGCACAACCGTTGGGTAAGTGGATGTACCAGCAGGGTACGGTAGCGCTCGCTCCTTTTGTGCCCCAAATCGAAGCGTCGCGCTGCGACGCGTGTGGGGCCTGCGTGCAGTTGTGTCCTCATGATGCGATCACCACCCTTGGGCCTGAGAAAGGTCTGTACCGGTTGCAGATCGATTGTCTGGCCTGCACGGGGTGCGATATCTGTCAGGATATCTGCATCAGTCGTGCGATCACCGTTCGTCGCAGCGCGGTAGTGCAACAAAAGGTGCTGAGTTTCCATGAGCGGAAGTGTCAGCGTTGCGGTGCGAATTTCTTTGTGCCGGACAGTGACGCAGCCGTTCGTCGAGTCTGTTCGATCTGTGCGGTAAACAGTTCCAAGCCCAAGTTGTATCAAGTTTTTCCTTAACACTTCTGTAGCGGTAATGACGCCTGTTGGGGAGTGCATGAGGGCGACAAGCAATAATTGAGGGGGCGACGATGAACGACGGAACAAGACTTCTGCTAATTGCGGCGGCAGCAGTCATCGTGTTGTCGACTGCAAGAGCACAAGTCGAGAATCGAGAGGAGGAGTTGGTAAGTCCGGTCGACGATGAGACAGTAAAGTATCTATTGTTGCAGAGGGGTTGGCGGCTGAACCGCGGACCGCAGGGCGACTGGATATTGAGGCGTGAGAAGCTCGTGCCGGCTACGCAGCAACCACAGGCTCGAGCACTGCCGCAAAGTCGTACCGGCGATGCAGGGCAACCCGCCGATTTCGAAACCGTTAAGCAGTTGTTGTTGCAACGGGGTTGGCAGCTGGATCGTACGCCGCAGGGTGATTGGGTGTTGAGGCGTGGAGCAACACCGCCGGTTGTTGCACCTTCGCCCACTCAAAAAGCTCCGCAGAGCGATGCCACCAATAGGTGGCAATCCGCCGACTACGCAACCATGAAAAATCTGTTGTCGCAAAGGGGGTGGCGGTTGGATCGTACACCGCACGGCGATTGGATACTCAGGCGTGGAACTGCACCAACGGTTACGCCACCACCACCGGGTCGAACGCCAGAGGTGAGTGAGCCTGACCCGGTGTGGCAACCCGCCAGTATCGAACAGTTGCGTGAGTTGTTGGTTCCACACGGCTGGAGGGTCGAGCAGGAGGCTGACGGTAGCGTGTTACTTTTTCCTGCTGCGAATACCGTTGCTCCCGTGCGACCGGTTTCTCCAGCGGCGTCACCGCAAATCGCTGATTCACCCTCACCCGCATCTTCGCAATCCCGGGCACCCGAAGCGGATGACGGTGATCAGTTGCGCGATCTGTTGCGGGCGCATGGTCTGCATATCGAGCGCGACCCCCAGGGAGGAGTAATCATCTATCCAATCGCGAGGCCTGAACCCAAGTCCGTGCCGAAACCTTCCCAACCAGCGGTCACTACGGGAGCGCAACCGCCTGTTCAGCCCAGCGTGGAACCGGTGCTGGAGATTATTCAACAACACGGTTGGGGCGTGGATAGAGAAGCGGATGGCTCTCTGATACTCACACCCCCTGTAGAGAAACCGGTTGCCGCAACGCAAGAGGAAACACCGCCCACTGCAGCGGTGACCGAAGATGAACACTGCTCCGGCGTCTTACTCTCCACGCTCTTTTTGGAAAACGGCGATCTTCCGGTGAACAGCGAGTTGGAAGCGACTACGGCAGCCAAGGGATGGATCGAGCATCGAACACTCGATGGGGTAACGGCGGGACGAGTGCGCAGAGTTCTTAGGGTCTATTTAGTGAGTATCGTCGACGAGAAACAACCGCATGTTCTGCGCAATCAGCTCTCAATTCGCCGTGTGGATGGTTGCATGACGCCGTTGTTGTAATCGACTGATGTCACCCCACGCAGTAGTTGTGGCGGGATCAATTTGATCCTGCCAATTTGTCAGATGCGGATTCCTGGCGATTCTTTGGCGGCTGACAATATGATAGAAATCGCTGCTCCAAACATATTGCTCGACGGCCGATAAAAAGCGCGGACCCTTGGTGGCGTGGCGCCTGACTATCGATTCCCATCCGTTGGCATGGGCTTTGCTCGATTCAGTGGTGCGAAGCCTTTAGTGGCAACAATAAGTGGATGAGGAGATAGTCGAATGAGAGTGGCGAGTGTGTGTGCATTGGCTACGGTGTGAGCTGCTTAACCGCTCCGGCGGTTGCGGAGTATCCTGTTGCGGGTACTGCGCCGGATCAACGGCTAGCAGGTGCGCCGACGACCACTTCCGTTGTTAAACCTGAGGGGTGGTATCAAAACGCCCTCACGGGTCTCCAGCCTCCCTATTCCCACAGCTTTCGTTTCCTGGAAGATCAGGGGAATTGGTACACCCCGTTCACCGAACCAGGGATGATCGGACGTTACGACATTCGCGGTTGGCATCAAAACAGTAAGTAATCGCGAACCGCTGCGGAGTTGTTGTCAGCAAAGGTCAGCAAGGCACCCACGTTGTTTTCGTTACAGCCGCAGGCTGGTGCGGGAGCGACGCTGGATCACTAGTGATGTGTCACATCTCTTTGAAGGTGTAGGAGGAGATCAATGCAGATGAAGAAGTGGTTTAAAGCCGCTTGCCTAGCGACCGCTATGGGACTCACGATCTCAGCGCCGCAGACCTCTGCAGCCCAGGGTATGGGCGGCATGTACGGAATGCCTGGAATGTACGGCATGTACGGGATGGGCGGCATGCGCGGCATGTCCGGCATGGGCGGCATGCGCGGTATGTCCGGCATGGGCGGTATGCGTGGTTGGAACCCTCCACGCTCGTAAGCCTTTAGCGTCCAGCAAGTAGTTCGGAAACGGTAGAGAGTTTACTTCTCTCTACCGTTTTCGTTGTAGGAAGAGGCAGAGTCCTGGTGTGCGCACTAAGTAATGATCGCTTTCCCGTTTGCTGAGTGACAGGTCCATTCAGCGGCGGATTATTTATTGCTTAGCCAGACTATCAGCTCCTCTTCTTCCAGCGGCATGGAGATCAGATAGCCCTGCAGTTGCTCACAGCCATGACTGACGAGAAAGTCGAACTGATCCTGGCGCTCGACACCCTCGGCGACGATGTCCAAATACAGGCTGCGTCCCATGCTGATGATGGTCTTGGCAATAGCCGCGCTGTCCGAGTCGTGGAGTAAGTCATCGACAAAGGACTTGTCGATTTTAAGTGAATCGAGAGGCAGACGTTTCAGGTAACTTAGACTCGAATATCCGGTTCCGAAATCGTCGATGGAGAGTTTTACGCCGAGCTGTTTCAACTCCGCCAACGTTTGTGCAATGGCGTCGGTATCGTCCATGACCACACTTTCGGTTACCTCCAGCTCCAGCATTTCGGGGTTGAGCCCTGTGGTCGCCAACGCCGCCCGTACGTTCCTGACAAAGTCGGCGCGACCGAACTCTGTTGCCGATACGTTGACCGCCATGGGGCCACACTTCAAGTTGCTGTTGTGCAAGCGCTGAGCGATTTTGCAGCTTTCGGTGAGAACCCAAGCGCCGATTTCGCTGATCAGCCCGGACTCCTCGGCCAGCGGCATGAATACGTTGGGAGGAACATAACCCTTCTGTGGGTGTTTCCAGCGTAATAGCGCTTCCAATCCGGTGACGGCACTATCTTTAGCTGCGACCTTCGGTTGAAAGCGGAGTTCGAACTCCTGGTTATGGAGTGCGGTGCGGAGCTTCGATTCAAGATTGATTCGTCCGACGGCATGGTCCGCCATTTGGGGAGAGAAGAACGCCACGCTACGTCGTCCCTGATGTTTCGCCCGGCGCGCTGCGGTGTCCGTCTGTTTCAGAATTTCATCGGCGCTGCAACCGTTGGCCGGATAGAGCGTGACCCCGACACGGGCGGTAACGTGCAGACTCATCTCATAAAACTCGACGGGGCTCTCCATTAACTCGATCAACCGGTGGGCGAGTCGGTCGACGGCTGTTTCCAGCATAGGAGTGTCTATGGCATCTGATTTGTGAACGATAACGAATTCGTCACCACCCAGGTGAGCGAGAAAGAGTTGCTCATTAGTCGCAAACTTCACTAATCGCTCGGAAAGCAGACCGATAAATCGATCGCCGAACTCATGACCGTAGGATTCGTTGATGGCGTGGAAGTTGCCCACATCGAACAACAGCACCGCGCCGTGGTGTTCCTGTTCCAGGCGTTCGCGCAACACTTTCAATAGTCCGCGTCGACTGGGTAACTGAGTCACCGCATCGTGATGGGCTGTACGATAGATCTCGCCTTCCATTTCGTAGCGACGTACCACCATATCGACGGTGGTTGCCAGCCGCGTCAGAAAATTGGAACGCATGACTTCGTGAAGGTTTCCCGGCTTCGTACTCAGTAACAACGCACCGCGTAGTGTTCCATCGGATGCGAGAGGAACCAATAGTCCGGTTTCGTCCCCGTTTAGTGCCTGTGGGGGTGCGACGATTTCGAGTGCCGTTTCGTTCTCTTCATCCGCTCTCTCGCGAATCTGTACCAGCTGCTTTTCGCACCACAAGCGAATGGCGTGGGAGATCTCTGGAGTTTGGTCCCCATGGTTTAAGCGCGCGGCGATGCGAAGATCGCAGGGGCGCGACGAACTCAGGCTGAGCAGTGCCGCTCCCCGGGCTTGTAACGGTAGCGCCTCTGAATCGGTAACGATGCGCAACATCCGGGAGAGAAACTCATCGACCGACTCCGCTTGGTACGAGTAGTCCAGCAGCTCATGGAGCGCGCGCTCCTCGGCGGCGTGTTTACTCAACAGATTCTCGGCGCGCGTGCGCTGGATCTCCGCGGCAATTCGAAACGCGAAAATTCGGAGTAAAGAATGGAGAGTCTCTTTGTCGTTTCTGGACTCGGTGTCCAAGACGGCAACCAGTCCGAGGATTTCACCCTGGTGATTTTCCAAGGGGATAGCGGCGACACTCTCTATCCCAAGTAATTTGAAGAGTGGCTCATGCGGGTACCTTTCGAACGCACTTTGCCTGATAAAGGCACTCTCGCGCCTGAGTGCGGAGGTCCAAGGTTCGCCCTGTAGCAAATGCGGAAGTTGTTGTGGATTAGCCGTTCGGGTATGGAGTGAACGGATGCGCAGGATGCCCTTTTCTTCCACATCGTGTAACGCAATGAGTGCGTGTTTTGCACCCATCGCTGTCGCTAGCGCTTCGACCACCGATTGAAAGAGGGCGTCGCCGGTATCGGAAGCGATGGCTTCCGCGACGGAGTGGATGAGTTTTTGGAGGCGTTTGCGCTCGCCAATGTCGCGTAACAGCATATGCAGTACCGGTTGGTTTTCCATGAAGCTGCGTGTGATGGATGCCTCGACGGGAAAAGGGGTTCCATCGAGGCGGCGCAGTGTCCATTCGATCGGTACGCCCTTCGTGGATCGATCCAATAGTCTCTCTATGCTCTCCCTGATGTAAGGTACGGAGTCTTCTCCATTGGCCTGTCGGGGTGGGCAGAGCTCTTCGAGCCTTTTGGTCAACAGTGTGTTTTTGTCCTCTGCCAAAAACAGTTCGACCGCGGCGTGGTTACAATCGAGAAAGCGATCACCGCGGACGACGAAAATGGCGTCTTGCGAAACCTCGTAAACATCCCGCAACATTTCGCGACGCTCCTCGAGCTTCCGCATCACTTTGTCGTCGATGGGGTCGCTTGTCGTGGAGCGGTTTCTATCCGGTTCGTGGCTCAACAGGTGAGCACTTTGTAATGCACGGACAAACTCGTCAGTGACGGTTTGAAACAGTGCGATCCACTCCGGGGTAAATCCACCGGCGTGTTCGGTCAACACACAAACGATACCTACCGGTTCGCCGGCGAGGACCACGGGTGCGGCGGCGACGGAGTGCAGATTCAGGTCTACGGCCATGTCGCGCCACTTTTGTACGGCACCTTGGGTGGCCAGGTCGTCGAGTACCACGACGCGCCGCTCTCGCAGTGCGTTTCCGACCGCACCCTGACCATGGGGTGCCGTTTCATCGGCCGATACGCGCAGCATCCCCATGAAGGAATCCGGGAGTCCGCACCAAGCGATGGAGAGAACATCTTGCGTGGACTCATCCAGCAGTCCGATGGCGACGGCCTTGCTGACGTTCGCTTCCATTAATACGTGACACAGACGATGCGCCAGCTCCGAGGGGCTGTGTTGTCCCGTAAAGCGCTTTTTGGTCTCTTGAAGAGCACGGCTCAGCGCTTTCAGTCCCTCGAATTTGAGCTGTTCCGTAGGGGTTTCGCAGTTTGCGACCCGTCTCGATATCCTTGCTTCGGTGTTCATCTCACTGTCCCAATGTTCAGCTGATCGAGCTGATGCCGATCTGGCCTCGGCTTGTGGCCGAATGAGTGGCGAGGCCGGCCAGAGTGGTTGCTGCTAGGCGCGCGTGAGCTGGTCGAAGGTGAAGAGGTTGTCGCACTCCGCACGCTCGAGCAGATCACGCAACGCCGTTGGCGTGTTGAAGAGCAGTATCCTTGCGTCTTCGCCTCCCGCCCGGTCTCGGGCGTGCAGGAGGGCACCCAGCAGCGATTCATCCGCGGTTCGTACTTCACTGAAATAGAGGAGCAATAACTGATCAGGTGTGACAGCCTTGTCGCACAAAGAGGCGAGGGATTTGGCCGCGCTGGCATCCAATTGGCCGCCCAGGCTGATGGTCAGAAACTGGTCTTCCGGCGAAGCGCTCAGTGTGATTTGGTACACGTCTGTCGATCCTGCATCGTTCATAGCTCTACCGTTTTCTGGCGAGAGAGGTCCCGATTACCGGCCCGGTCGTCGGGTAGTTCCCTCAGGAGGTAATTCAAGAACCGCAGAAGCTATGCCAGACATCCGGGATCGGCCGGAAATGGAATCTAACTACCGGAAAGTAATCATAAAAAACCAGGGGGAGTCGTTGCTGCGGGGTGCGTACTATCACCCATTCGGTCGCGAGATCCCGTGGATCCGCGATATTTCACGGCGCGTTTAGGGACAAACCGCGGTTTCGATACGCTACTCGTCGCGCTCGATACCCAGTTTTCGCAGCCGGCTTCGCGGGGTGGAGGGATTGATGCCCAGCCGTTCGGCAGCGCCACCGACACCTTCGATTCTCCATTGAGTGCTCACGAGTATTTTGCGAATGTGGGCTATTTCCACCTCTTCGAGGGTCTGCGGCCCAGCCGGTTTTGCCAGCGGCTCCTTTTTGAGGAGGGACTCTTCGACAACGAGCTGAACTCCCGGCGAGACGATGATCGCCCGTTCGATCAGGTTGCGCAGCTCTCTCACATTGCCCGGCCAGGGGTGATGTTCGAGCTTGTGCATCAACGCGGGTCGAATTTCCGTGACGCTCTTGCCGAACTCGTTGTTGAATCGTTGCACGTAGTGTCTCACCAGGAGTGGGACATCGGTGTGTCGTTCGCGTAAGGGTGGGACGTGGAGAGGGAAGACGTTGAGCCGGAAGTAGAGATCCTCGCGGAATTCTCCGTTCGCTACCGATTCCTCCAGTGTTTTGTTGGTGGCCGCGATAATACGGACATCTGCTTCCAACGTTTTGGTGCCGCCGACGCGTTCGAACTCGCGCTCCTGAAGAACGCGCAGTAGCTTGGCTTGAAGCTCCAGTGAGATGTCCCCGATTTCGTCGAGAAACAGGGTGCCACCGCTCGCCAACTCGAACCGCCCCTTGCGGCGCGCGGTGGCGCCGGTGAAGCTGCCTTTCTCGTGACCGAACAGTTCGCTCTCCAGCAGGCTCGGCGCGAGGGCGGCACAGTTCACCTTGATGAGGGGGGATGATGGCGGCGGTCGCTATTGTCATGGATGGCGCGGGCAATCAACTCTTTGCCGGTACCCGATTCACCGGTGATCAACACGGTAGTGCGTATCGGGGCGACCTGCTCGACCTTGCGTAGCAACTCCAGGAGCGGTTGGCTCTCGCCGATGATCTCCTTGAAGGGGTGGCTCTTTTCCAACTCTTCCTGCAGATAGAGGTTTTCCGCTTCCAGCTGTTCCTGCAGAGAGCGGATCTTTTCATTGTTCAGTTTACGTATGTACATGTTGATGATGTGTCGTGCCACCAACTGCAGGTGCGAAATCTGCTCTTTAGTCCAGGGTTGCACTAGCGGCTTATTCGAACCGAACAGCAAGTACCAGCGACCAACCCGTTCTACGCTAACGGGGGTAGCGCAGAGTGCCTGAACACCAAGCTGCATAAGGTGATCGCGATCCGGGGGTTCTATATCCTTAGCGATGTCCGGGAGAGAAATGGATGTGCCTTGATCTGCCAAAGCGTAAAGGCCGGGATACAGGTCTCGACTCGATTCTTTAGCCATTTCTCGATCGATGGTGGGGGCGTACCAACAGGCAATGGGTTCGGCGCTATCACCCGAATCCGCAAGCTGCCAGATCTCAGCGGCATCGCAAGATAGGAGATTGGCTACGCACTCGAGCGACTCGACGATAATCTTGTCGTAGTCGGTGCTGGCACCGTAGCTGGCGGTGAGTTGAGTAAAACTGGATTCGAACCGCAGTTGGTCTTCGAGTGCGGCTACGGTTTGTTTCAGTTCTTCGCTGGTCTGGAGAAGCGCGTTTTGGGTTTTCTCTCGCTCGCGTACTTCAGCTTTGAAGGCCATTACCGCGGGTACCCACAACGCTAATCCAAGACCGAGCAGAATGATCCCCGTGGTGTATCCGATGATCAGCTCCAGGACCAGGTTCCAGACGATATCCCCTGGCGAATCGGGGGGGAACCTGTCATCCAGGTCGATGAAATCGATCGTGGCACCGAGGGTCACCAGGCCAAGCCCGATGATCAGTAGTTTCAATCCCCGATCCCCGGGGCCCATCAACCTCCGCTTGCTCAATAGGAAAACGAAGAGCGTTCCCAAAATGAGCGTGATCAACAGTTCGACGATTTTTTCGATGGCCACGAGGTGTTAGCTCTCTTTGCTTCGGACGTCGCGTCGATCCGATTGTCCGTGTGTCGTTTCTTATTTATCCGCCCCGCCGGTCCAGTCCGGGGTCGATTAGTGAAATTCTAGCCAATTCCTTGGTGACGGTGTCCAATTATCGAAACGACGCCGAGATTTGATGCGGAGAGGGGCGGGGTGTTGACGGTGTGTGTACCGTTATTCCCCGGAGGGGAATCTATCATCCAGGAGTGTCGGGAGACGCAAGCGAACGGATGAGAAGATGTTTGGATTTCTATGGATCGGGCCGCAGATCATGCTAAGGGTCGCTGGGTCGGTGCAACAGGTAGGCGATTTCGCCCTCTTTGGTCAACGGAATGAGGGTGTCGCGATAAAATCTGACCACCACCTCGGGATCGACGAACCTGCGTAACGCTAGGTTGACCTGCGCTTGTGCTTGTACGGCCTTATCGCGTATGCGTTTAATGATGCGATCTTCCACTTCGCGGCGCGTCAGTTTCTCCATCATCGCGTCTGTGGCTGCGCGCTCGATCAACGCACAATAACCTGCCACGTCGTCGCGGTATTTACTCTCCGCCACGTAGAGCGCGCCATAGTGGATACGTCGCGCGATCGCCTGTAAGGCATAGACATCGTGCTCGACGCTGGATCCGTATTGACCATCGTCTCCTTCCGGGCAGACGGTGGGTATCAGGGCCTGGTAGCGCTGCAATATCGTAGGACAGAGATTGACCACCTCGTAGTCGATGGTTGCCAGGCCGGTGTCGGGCGACAGGACGTTGCGTTTTGCTGCTGGCAAGCCTTTCGTGAAGGGGCGCTCTTCGGGGACGTGGAAACGACCGAATTCAGCATCCATGCTCTCCTGCGAATGAAGGCGCCGTTCGAACAGACTCCGTTCCTTTTCCCCTTCGAAACCGCTGGCGCCGGGCTGGTAGGCGCGTTCGTTGACGGCGAATTGGGCGCGATCGATCAACTTATAGATGATGGTCTCTTCGAGGCTCTCCAGGGTGCCGGCAATGGCGGTGAGATCGAGCGGTTGCATGGGAACCGGACCGCTAGCGATTGGACGCTTTGAGATCCGGGTTGGACTCCACCGGATAGAGCTCATGGCCGAAGCGGTCGCGGTAGGTCTGCTGCAGTTGGCTGGCGAGATGGCGCAGAGCCTCCGCCGACAGTTCGCGCCGATTGATCGCGGCGTTGACCAGGGCGCGAATATCGATGGGGTAGCGGCCGTAATCGTTGAGGCAGGAGGAGAGCATGGAGAGCACGATCATCCCCGCTTCGTGCTCGTTCATCTCGGCTGTCGACATTTCGTTGGCCAACTGCTCGAGGAGCGCAGCACGATCCGGCAGCGGAGCCGTCATTGCATCCACTGCCGCAAGTTCGTCGGATGACGGCATGGGAGGCACCGGCGGAAGTGACGAGGGGGGTTGCGCCTCGGGAGCGGGTTCCGGTGCGGTGGATTCAGGCTCCGGGAGCGGCGTTTCGGGTGCTCCTTTCTCTTTATCCAGCAAGGTGTCGCACAGGGTCTGCAGGGTGCGCTCGAGCGCCTCGTTGTCCTGCGGCGAAACCACTTCAGGCGGATTCTCTTCCGGGTCCTGTGGTACCGGCTCCTGGTCCGCGGCAGCAGGAGCGGGAGGCTCGGTGACCGCCTCATCGGCCTGTTTCCGCCAGAATCGCTCGAGGCTCGACTCGCTGATTTCGGTCCGCTTGAACGACTGCAGCAGCGCTTGCGCCAGTTGATAGAAGCAGCGGCTCGCCGGGGCATCGTGTTTCAACAGCACCACGGGGCGGCGCAGACGGACCGAAGTGACGATGGTGGGATCGTTACAGATATAGCCCAGATACTCCATGTTGTTCTTGAGGAACAGGTCGCACACTTTTTTCAGTCGGTGGTACGTGGCCAGTCCGTTCTGATCGTCGTTGGCCTGATTGACCACCAGCTCGACGGGTAGGTGGGGGGTTTCGGTTTCGACGATTTTCAGCAACGAATAGGCGTTGGTGAGCGAGGTGGGGTCGGGTGTCACTACTACCAGTCGGTGGTGCGCGATGCGCATCATATCGGTCACCGTGGCATCGGCACCCGCGGCCAAATCGATAAAAATGACGTCGAACTTCTCCTCCAGACGGTTGAAGACGTTGAGCAGCAGGTCGCGACGCTCCTCATGGAACGAGGCGACACCCACCAATCCTGAAGCGCCCGCCAGGACTTCGACGCCTTGCGGCCCTTTGAACAGCGCCTCATCGAGGCTTACGTCGCCATTGAGCACTTCGGGGAGGCCGTGGTTCGCGGAAAACCCCAGGACGATATTGATGTTAGCCATCCCCGGGTCGGCATCGACGATACAGACCCGATAACCGCGCGCAGCGACGGCGATCGCCAGGTTGGTCACCAGGTTGGTTTTGCCCACCCCGCCCTTGCCGCTGGCGACGGCGATCACGCGCGCCGGGACGGGGCTTTTAGGGGTGTTTTGGTGGTTGGAATCGGAATGCAAGTGGGTACTCACCTCAATAGTTGTCCACCAATTGCAGAGAATCGTGGCAATTCACCAGATGTAACAGAATATTTGCTTGACCAAAACACTTTTTTTAATTATATAGGGCACATGCAGGCACCAATTAACAATCTGCTTGAAAAAGGTCACCTAACCAAACTCCCCAGCCTTCCCAGTGTGTTGGCTGAACTGTTGGCCAGTATCAATTCAGACAATGTCTCATTTCACCATCTTTCGGAGCTGGTGAACAAGGACCCCGTGTTAACCGCCAAGCTGTTGGCAGTGGGTAACTCGGCATTGTTCTATCGGCCTCAGCAGTTTACCTCGGTTGAGCGGGTGATGATCACGCTCGGTCTCAATTTGATGAAAACCATCATTGTCGCCGCGGCGGTTCAACAGTTTTTCGAGCAGCTCAGCCATGGTATGCGTATCGACTTGCGCCGGTTCTGGCGACAGACGTTGAGTTGCGCGACTAGCGCGCAGGCGTTGGCCAGTTTGACCGGATATCACCAACCCAACGAGGCCTATCTCGCGGGTTTGATGTGCAACCTGGGGCAGTTGGTGATGGCGCGCGGATACCCCGATAAGTACAGCGCCATCATGGAACTTGGCGATGATGCCAGTGTGACGGTTCTGGAGATGGAACAGTTTGAAGTGACGCACGGCGAGTTGGGCGCCACCATCATCGACGGGTGGCAGCTTCACTCCTATCTTGCCGATGCGGTTCGTTACCATCACGAGCCGGCGCCGCAAGTGACCGATGCGCCTCACCCGGTGAAGATTCTCAACCTGGCGAGCGGGTTGAGTGCCGCCGCGGTAGAGGGTCGCGAACCGCCCTTCGAGGATGCGCACGTTCTTTTCGGGTTAACGCGGGAAGTGACCCATAGCGTACAGAAACAGGCGCGCGAGCAGACCGCCGAGGTAGCGGCCGCCCTGCACTTGGATATGGCAGCGCCACCGGAGCCGGCCGATCACGTGCATCGTGGGCCGATGGCCAAGGCAGCGCGTGAACAAGCGCTACTCGGCGCAGTGCATCAGCAGCTCAAACATGCCAGCGATCTCGAATCGCTCGGCGAGGCGATCTTCCACTGCACCAATATTTTGTTTGGGTTGGAGCCCCAGGTATTTCTCCACGATGCGGAAAGCAATTCGCTGACCGCGTTACCTCTGACGGGCCAGGATTGGCGCGCCGCCGAGATGAATCTGCCCTGCGAAGGCAGCGACAGCCTGGTGGTGCACGCGTTTCGGAGTGGTGAACTGGTGGCGGAGCTGGCGGTGGGCGCCGATGGTGCATGGCCGGTTGTCGATCGCCAATTGTGCGACATGGTCGGCGGTGAGGGACTCTACTGTATCCCGTTGAAGGGCGAGTCGGTGAACCTCGGTGTCCCGGCGATCGGTACCAACCCCTCGCGGCAACCCATGCTGGATGAGATACGTCCGTTGTTCGAGCTGTTCGCGCGAGAGGCCAGCGAGGCGTTGCAGCGGTTCCACAATCGCCAAAACACCCGGATAGTGGAAACCGATGAGGTGGAGAGCCAGTTCAAGGCGCGTATCCGGGAGCTGGTACACGAGACCAACAATCCCCTGGGGATTATCCGTAACTATCGCTATCTGCTGGGCTCGCAGATGGAGAGCGACCCACAGGCTCAGGAGAATCTTCGCGTAGTGCAGGACGAAATCGAGCGTGTGGCCGGCCTCATTCGGCGTTTTACCGAAATCGAGATCGAAGAGGAGGTAAAACCCCGCGCAGTGGACGTCAACCAGTTGGTGGGCGATGTGACCCGGTTGATTGAACCCATCATCGCCGGCAGTGAAATCCGGGTGGAGAGCGATTTCGATGAGGCGATGCCGCCGATAGTCACGCGCTACGACTTGTTGAAGCAGGTTGTCCTCAATTTGGTCAAGAATGCCTGCGAAGTGATGGAACAGGGCGGTTCTCTGACGCTCGCAACGCAAGACTACATCTATTGGAACGATCGCGAGTGTATCGAGATCGTGGTGTCGGACAGTGGCCCCGGCATTCCGCCTCACGTGCTCGCCAACCTCTTCAAACCGGTACCGAGTACCAAGGGTGAAGGGCACGCGGGATTGGGATTGTCGATCGTCAAGAATCTCATGGATGAGCTGGAGGGTTTCATCAGCTGCAGAAGCAGCGAAAAGAAGGGAACTCGTTTCCAGCTCCTGTTACCCCGGGACATTGGAGACGAGAAGGGAGAGTTGAGCGGGCAGTAACGAAGATAACGCAACCATAAGCTCTGGCACCGCTAGGGAGGCGGCGGTGATCTGGGTTGGGGCAATCGCTATGAAGCGAAAAACAGCAAGAATACTGGTTGTCGACGACCAGCAAAAAGTGCTCGATAGTTTGGAGCTGATCCTGGCTCAACATGGTTACAACGTTAGGGATTTATATACTTGACTCCACCAATTTCGTCACTGTATCCTGAGTGGCAAGAGGGAGTGCGTCATGAGCAAATCCACGATCAGTACCTTCCCTCTCTTCGAGATTTTCCCCGATCAGGAGTCGGCGCGACTCTATCTCGAAGGGCGCCGTTGGCCCGATGGTGTGGGTTGTCCCCACTG